>Ga0209745_1000012_pt1 | contig 115429 bp, 95 predicted proteins | sample BarGraNGADG00312_FD_184495 | JGI IMG/M metagenome (GOLD analysis project Ga0209745, IMG submission 184495) | Arctic peat soil microbial communities from Barrow, Alaska - Barrow Graham LP Ref core NGADG0004-312 (SPAdes) (version 2) | ecosystem: Environmental > Terrestrial > Soil > Wetlands >... | reverse complement strand
CTCTGTGAAACTCTGTGCAACTAAAAAACATTATAGTAAAACTTTTGCGCTGATTGTATGCGCGATAGACTTAAACTCTTCTGGTGTGAATTTGAGTTTAGGGTTCTTAAAGTTTATATCCTCCATGGAATCCATAGGAACGAGGTGCACATGAGCATGAGGAATTTCCAGCCCAAGCACAGCGACTCCTATCCGGTTGCAAGGGTATGCACTCCTGATCCCTTTTGCCACTTTTTTCGAAAACAGGATAAGTCCGGCAAGCGATTCGTCGCTCAGGTCAAATATATAATCTGTCTCCTGTTTCGGAACAACAAGAGTATGACCTCTCTTTAACGGATTGATGTCGAGAAATGCAAAATATCTGTCATCCTCGGCAACCTTATAACAAGGTATCTCACCGTTAATGATTTTTGTGAAAATTGATGCCATAATAATCCGGATATGATTTAATAAATCACATTGAGATAGAGATGATCTCAAAGGAAATAACCCCCGAAGGAACTTTAACCTGGACAATCTCCCCGACTTTCTTTCCGATAAGTCCCTGGGCTATAGGTGAGCTTATAGCTATTTTCCCGATTTTCAGATTTGCTTCACTTTCAGGAACAAGCTGGTACTCCATAATGGTATTATTTTCCTTATTCCTGATCTTTACTTTATTAAGTATCCTGACTGTTGAAGTATCATTTTTTGACCCGTCAATAACCCTCGAACGTGCAATGATATCATCGAGTTTTGAAATCTTCATTTCAAGCAGACCCTGGGCTTCCTTGGCAGCAGCGTATTCGGCGTTTTCAGATAGGTCGCCCTTGTCCCTGGCATCAGCTATTAACCTCGATATCATAGGTCTCTCAACAGTCCTTAACTGATTAAGTTCTTCTTTCAGCTTCTGAAGACCATCTTCTGTTACATATAAAACCTCTGACATTTTTCTCTGATATATTTAAAAAAAAGGAAGAATTCCGGGTCTCCGGAACTCTTCGTAAGACAAATATATAAAATCTTTTAATTAATTACAAAAAAAAATCTGTAAATAAGTGATATACAAATGAGCCGTTAAAAATGTTCACATTACCTGTACTTTTTCCCTGCGCTTCTGGTACGGGTTGCAGAATTTTTATGTTTTGTCTTGTAATTGGTATCGGCATCTTTGATATTCTGCTTCATACGGGCTTTGACTTCAGGGGTTTGAATTTCAATTGATCTCTTTTGGTTCTCCTTTACATATTTGCCATAATCTTTCTTGATTTTACTCTGCTTTGCCTCCTGATCTTTCTTTGATTTTTCGGCTGCCTTCGGACCTTTTACTTTAACTGTCTTATGTTTCAATGGTCCCTTGTGTGAGGAACCTTTCTGCTGCCTGGGGGCAGAAGGACGGTCAAAAGACTGAGCCTGGCAAACAGGCATTGCAAGCGAAATGATCAATACCGGAATAAATATTTTTTTAAGCGATAAATTATTCATATTATGGCAATTACAATAATCGTTAAAAAGGTCCGTTGCTTATCCGAAGGTAATGTTAATTTTGTAAAATCATTATTACACAGATGGCAATTGGATCAAAAATAAAATATTTTTTCATTTCGTGTGCACTTTTTCTGCTACCGGCATCATGTGAAAACAATAAGAACGACGTTATCCCTGATGTTTATGTTGACTTTACAATGGATATCTCTTATGATATCCTTTTCAGGGATCTGTTATCGCCAGCCAATTCAGTTATTGTTAATTATTTAACAAACAACTGGGGAAGCTATTCGGCAGGTTATGACAGCAGCGGAATTATCGTTTACAGGCCTAATCTTGATGAATTTAATGCATACGACCGTACCTGTCCCTATGACTATGTAGTCAATAACAAAAGTGTCAGGGTAAATGTCGACTTCACCATGGCTATCTGCCCTGCCTGCAGTACATATTATGCCTTATCTTCATACGGATCACCGACTTCCGGCCCCGGAAAGTATCCTCTTAAAAACTACAAGACCAGTTTTGACGGAAGATATGTAAGGGTATGGAACCACTAAAATCAGCATGTACTCACCCCCATCCCTTCCGCCGAAGCGGGACAGGCTCTCTCTACTTCGTAAAGAGTTGGCTTAAGATTTTGTAGATATGAACATTCCCCCTCTTTGCACAAGCAGAGAGGGGGAAAAGAAGGGGGTGAGTATGTGGGGTTCTAGTACCTGTAATGGTCCGGCTTGTAGGGCCCTGAAGGTTTTACGCCTATATAATCAGACTGTTCTTTTGTTAGAGTTGTAAGCTTAACTCCAAGCTGATCGAGATGCAGCCTGGCAACCTCTTCGTCAAGATACTTCGGAAGCCTGTAAACCCCTATCTTATAATCAGTCTTCCACAGATCGATCTGGGCAAGAGTCTGGTTGCTGAACGAATTGCTCATGACAAAAGAGGGATGCCCTGTAGCGCATCCAAGGTTTACAAGCCTTCCCTCGGCAAGAATAAAGATAGCATGCCCGTCAGGGAATACATATTTGTCGACCTGCGGTTTAATATTGATTTTTTTGACACCCTTCAGAGCATTAAGGTCATCGACCTGAATCTCATTGTCAAAATGGCCGATATTACAAACAATAGCCTGGTCTTTCATCCTCTTCATATGATCGAGGGTTATGATATCGCGGTTGCCTGTGGCAGTTACAAATATATTTCCTTCATCAAGTGAATCTTCTACCTTTTTTACTTCAAAGCCTTCCATTGAAGCCTGAAGGGCGCAGATCGGGTCAATTTCGGTGACAATGACCCTTGCTCCATAAGCTCTCATTGATTTGGAACAACCTTTGCCAACATCGCCATAACCACAGACAACAACCACTTTACCGGCTATCATAACATCAGTTGCCCTTTTTATTCCGTCTGCCAGCGATTCGCGACAGCCGTACAGGTTATCGAATTTTGATTTGGTCACTGAATCGTTGACGTTAATAGCAGGTACCAGGAGCTCATTGTTCTCAAGCATCTGGTAGAGCCTGTGAACACCTGTTGTGGTCTCTTCTGAAATCCCCTTAAGTTCTTTAACAGTCCTATGCCATTTGCCAGGCTCGCTGACAAGAAGCTCTTTTATTGTAGAAAAAATAATCCCCTCCTCCCGCGAAGCAGGTTTTTTATCCAGGAATGAAGAATCATTCTCTGCCCTAAATCCAAGGTGGACCAGCAGTGAAGCATCACCGCCATCATCAACAATAAGATTGGGACCTTTTCCGCCGGGGAAGGATAGCGCCTGCCCCGTGCACCACCAGTATTCCTCGAGTGTTTCACCTTTCCATGCGAAAACAGGTACACCTGATGCCGCAATTGCGGCAGCCGCATGATCCTGCGTGGAGAAGATATTGCAGCTTGCCCATCTGACATCAGCGCCGAGTTCTTTCAGCGTCTCAATCAATACCGCAGTCTGTATGGTCATATGCAATGAACCCGTAATCCTTGCTCTCTTAAGTGGCTTTTCAGCAGAATATTTCTTCCTGATGGACAGCAGTCCCGGCATCTCTTTTTCAGCAATCTCTATTTCCTTCCTTCCGAAATCTGAAAGTGCAATGTCTTTAACTTTGTATTCCATATTTATATCGTGCTTATTATCAAATTTAAAGCTGCAAAAATAACAAAAAAACAAAGCGGTTGTTCAGGATAGTAACTGTAAAGCTTCTTCTTTATCGAGTTCCATCTGCCACGAAAGCTGCGCTGTGTTATCGAATTTTTTCTCGTCACGAAGACGGAATCTGAAGATAACCTCAATTTCCTCCCCGTAAATATCCTCATCAAAAACAAAAATATTTACTTCAATTGACCTCACTCCTGCATCCTTATTGACAGTCGGATTCGTGCCAATGCTCAGCATTCCTTTGTATTTAAGCTTATTTGCTATGACTTCAACTGCATAAACTCCATCAGCAGGCACCAGTTTATGCTCGTCAATTGGCCTGATATTGGCAGTTGGAAAACCGAGTTCCCTGCCGAGTTTTTTCCCTTCAATAACGATGCCTTTAATGGAATAGCAGTAACCGAGCAATTCATTTGCTTTCCCAGGGTTGCCCTTCAGCAATTCTTCCCTTATCATTGATGAGCTTACTGTTCCTCCGTTGTATTGAAATCCGCCGACCTGCTCCACAAATATTCCTGATGATTCCGCACAATCTTTAATTGTCTCAAAATTACCCTCTCCCCTATATCCGAAATGATGGTCATGCCCTACAATAAGATTCCTTGTCCGGATTTTTGAAATAAGCACCTCCCTTACAAAATCACATGCTTTTATTCTGCTGAATTCCCTGTTGAATTCAATAATTACAAGATGGTCAATTCCGGTTTTATCAAGAAGTAATATTTTTTCTTCGAAAGTTGACAGGAAACGGAGTTCCGAACTCTCCTTTTCAAGCACAAGCCTCGGGTGAGGACGAAAAGTAATCGCAACAGATTCGCCATGAGTCTCCCTGGCCCGTGCGATCATTGTATCAATGAGAAACCTATGTCCCCTGTGCACTCCATCAAAAATGCCCAGTGTTACAACTGGCAACTCAAGAATAAGGTTCTCATATCCTTCGTGAATAACCATTATACGGAATTATACATGCAAAAATAGTAAAGAGGGAAGATATGAGCTAAAATTATGATTTTGTTTTTGTAATTTTATCGGAGTTATCTGAAATCCGGAAAGCATGAGTGAAGTAAATTTTTATGCTGCCGACCCCTGGCTGAAACCTTTTACCGGCGTGATTGAAGAACGCATCAGCAAGTGTAAACTGAAGGAAAAGCATCTTGCCGGGAATAGTTCCCTTTCTGATTTTGCAATGGGGCACCATTATTATGGGCTTCACAGAACGGAGAGCGGATGGGTTTTCCGGGAATGGGCTCCTAATGCAACTGATATTTATCTGACGGGTACATTTACTGCATGGAAGGAGAACCCCGGCTACAGAATGTCAAGGATCAACAGTTATGGTGACTGGGAGATCATCCTTCCTGGGGAAACTCTGAATCATGGTGATCTGTTCAAGCTTTCGGTTCACTGGCAAGACGGTAACGGTGAACGTATTCCCTCATATGCAACAAGGGTCGTCCAGGATGATAAAACTAAGATCTTTTCCGCCCAGGTCTGGAACCCGGAAAAACCTTACTCATGGCAGCTGAAAAAATTCAGGTCACAGAATATGTCACCTGTTATTTATGAAGCCCACGTCGGCATGGCGACTCAGGAAGAAAAAACCGGCACATACCGTGAATTCACTGAGAACATCATTCCTGCAATAGTAAAGTCAGGTTACAATACCATTCAGCTGATGGCAATACAGGAACACCCGTTCTACGGATCATTTGGTTATCATGTTTCCAGTTTCTTTGCTGCATCATCGCGTTTCGGCACTCCTGAGGATCTTAAAGAACTAATTGATACGGCTCACAAATCAGGGCTCAGGGTTATAATGGACCTTATTCATTCTCACTCGGTGAAAAATGTTAATGAGGGACTCGGACTGTTTGATGGCTCTCCCGGCCAGTATTTTCATACCGATCAGAGGAGAGATCACAAAGCCTGGGATTCTTTATGCTTTGATTATGGAAAGGATAATGTGATTCATTTTCTCTTATCAAATTGCCGTTACTGGCTTGAGGAGTATAATTTTGACGGGTTCAGGTTTGATGGCATTACCAGCATGATATATTTTGATCATGGCCTCGAAAAGAATTTCACTTCTTATGGCGAATATTTTGATGCCGGACAGGATGTCGATGCTCTCATCTACCTTTACCTGGCAAATAAAATGATTCACGAATTCCACCCGGGAGCGATAACAATTGCAGAGGAGATGAGCGGAATGCCGGGGCTGGCTGCTGAGACAAGTAAAAAGGGATTTGGATTTGATTTCAGGTTATCAATGGGTGTCCCCGACTTCTGGATTAAGATGGTTAAGGAAACCTTTGATGAAAACTGGGATATGGGGAAGCTGATGCATGAGCTTACCCAGCACCGTCCTGAAGAAAAAATAATATCATATTGCGAGTCGCACGACCAGGCGCTGGTTGGCGACAAAACCCTCATCTTCAGGATGCTCGACGCTGAAATGTACACAGGCATGTCGGAATCTTATCATAGTTTCTCTATGGATCGTGGCATTGCGCTTCATAAAATGATCAGGCTGCTGACTTTCAGCACCGCCGGAGGAGGATATCTTAATTTCATGGGTAATGAGTTCGGCCATCCTGAATGGATTGATTTTCCCCGCGAAGGCAATAACTGGAGCTACAAGTATGCCCGAAGACAATGGAGCCTGGCTGAAAACACTGATCTTAAATACCGGTTCCTTGGAGCCTTCGACAGGAAAATGGTGAGTCTTCAGCATGATTTTCGTCTCCTCGACAACCTGTATATTGAAAGGATTTATGAAAACAACCACGATAAGGTAATTGCCTTCGTGAGAAGGGACCTACTGTTCGTATTTAACTTTAGCCCCAGCAGGTCATTTACTGATTATGGAATTCCACTTAAGGGCAAGTTCAGAATTATTATTGATTCCGACGACCCTGGTTTTGGAGGGTTTAACCGCATCGACAGGAATACTATTTACACCTCTGTCAGAAAAGCTGACAAGCAAACTATTAATGTGCCATTCTATCTTTACCTATATCTGCCAGCCAGAACAGCTCTGGTCTTTAAGAGAGAGATTGTCAGAAAAGCTACCGATATTTAATCTATCCACCGCAACAGGTAAAAATCCTGTTTGTGCGGGAGATCCTTATGCTTCGGATATATGCGGATACCGTAAAAGAATGTTCCTGCTTTTTCGGGTACCATGTTAGCTCTGTAAAGGCATTTACTTCCTTTGCTGCTTACCAGTGTGAATTCCTTGCTGGCGACAAATTCATGCTCACCCTTCTTGCTCATGTGAGTGATAAGAAACTCTACACCCACATTTTCCTTAGGTATTTTATGAACATCAAGAGCAATCTCTGCCCTGTAGTCGTGCCCTGAATGGTACACATTCTCCTTTGGTTTTTCAAAACTATAGTTCAATACTTCTATATTGTCCCACTCATCCTTCATGGTTTTCTTCCATGTGGCAAGATCTTTTGCCTTCTCAAAATTATTGGCAATAAGATATGTGCTTCGGGTGAAAAGTTTTGAATAATATTTTTCACAATAATCATCAAGCTGCCTTTTCATTGTGAACTCCGGGGCAATCTTGACCATAGTGTTTTTTATAAGACTTACCCATTCAATAGGGATTCCCTTTTCATCGGAAGAATAGTATGCCGGTATTATTTCAAATTCAAGCATATTATAAATTGTCTCAGCATCAACATCATCCTGAAGCTCCTGATTTTCGAAGGTTCTTTTCTTTGGAAGAGCCCAACCGGCAAATGCCCTGTAACCTTCAACCCACCAGCCATCCAGAACACTAAAATGTATAGTCCCGTTCATTACGGCTTTTTCGCCGCTTGTCCCTGATGCTTCCATTGGCCTTGTCGGTGTATTCATCCATATGTCGACACCTCTTACAAGGTATTTGGCAAGTTCAATATCATAATTTTCAAGAAATATTACTTTGCCTGCGAATTGTGGCATTTGTGACACTTCCAGTACCTTTTTTATCAGGTCCTGTCCTCCTCCATCATTGGGATGCGCCTTCCCGGCATAAATAAACTGCACGGGCTTTTTCGGGTTATTTACAATCCTGGCAAGCCTGTCAAGGTCCCTGAATAATAATGATGCTCTCTTGTAAGTGGCAAACCGCCGGGCAAATCCAATTGTCAGAGCCTTCTCATCAAGATGGCTGTTTATGCTCATCAGCGTGCGGGGGCTGACATGCCGTTCAATCATATCTGTCTGAAGTCTCTTGCGTATATTTTCGAAGAGGACTTTTTTTAATCCTTTTTTAATTTCATAAATCTTTTTATCGTCGACATTATAAAGTCTCTCCCAGAGGCTCCTGTCAGTCTGGTCAAAATTATCTGACTTTGTAATGTCTTTATAAACCTCTCTCCACTCCGGTGCTGTCCAGGTAGGATGATGAACTCCATTGGTGACGTAACCTATAAAGAGCTCCTCCTTGAGATAACCAGGCCATAATTTGTTGAACATGCCCTGGCTTACTTCACCATGAAGCTTGCTCACCCCGTTGACCTCCTGCGACATCCTTGTTGCAAGGTAGCTCATGTTGAATTTCCTGTCGGCATCACTATCGCACCTTCCAAGGGCCATAAGTTCATCCCATGAAATATTGAGACGGCCTGAATAATGGGAAATATATTTTCTAAGGAGATCCTCCTCAAATGCATCATGTCCGGCAGGCACAGGAGTATGGGTGGTGAAGAGCGTAGAAGCCCTGACTGCTTCAAGTGCCTGGCTGAATGTAAGATGATATTCCTCTATAAGTGTCCGGAGTCGCTCGAGGCTGATAAATGCTGAATGTCCTTCATTGCTGTGATAAAGGTCTGGTTTGAGATCCATTGCTGCCAATGCCCTGATTCCTCCGATACCGAGGATAAGTTCCTGACGAAGCCGGTTCTCAATATCTCCTCCGTACAGATAGTGCGTTACAGTACGGTCCTCAGGTGTGTTGTCATCAAAATCAGTATCGAGCAGCACAAGCCTGACCTTGCCTACTTTGGCTTCCCACACACGGATTTTAACAGTCCTGGCAGGCCATACCAAACTTACTGACAAATGATTCCCGGCAGAATCCTTTACCGGGTTTATCGGGAGCCGCGAAAATTCTTCAGCCTCATAAATTGCAAGTTGCTCTCCTTTCGGTCCCAGTTTTTGTGTGAAATAACCATACCTGTAAAGAAGGCCTATTCCGATGATATTAACATTAGAATCGCTTGCTTCCTTAAGGTAATCGCCCGCAAGAATTCCCAGGCCGCCTGAATAAATCTTCAGGCAGGGGTGAATCCCGAACTCCATGCTGAAATATGCCACAGCAGGCTTCTCCGGGTCATTGGGCCGGTCGATATATTCTTTAAATGCTTTATGTACTTTTTTAAGTTCAACTACAAATTCGTCTTCATCTTCAAGAACCATAAGACGTTTATAATCAATCTTTTCCAGAAGAAGTTTAGGGTTATGCTTTACATCCTCCCATAAAGACGGATCCATGCTTCTGAATATAGCTTCCGCCTCAGTGTTCCATGACCACCAGAGATTATTAGCCAGTTCCTTGAGCGATGATAGCTTCTCAGGCACATCACTTTGGACATAAATATCTTTCCATACGGGCACCTGGTGAGGTTTCCGGACCTGGAGTCCGGGAGCTTCAACAAACCTTACAAACTCCCTTGGTTCCTCTCTTCTTTCACTGCTGCTCATAAGAGCCTTTTCGTAAGCAGTAAAATAGTACTGAACGAGAGAATCCCACATTGCTATGCGAGATATCTCGTGAGCTTTTCTCCTTGCCTCAGCTATCCCATCATCGTTCAGACCAATGAACATAGACATGAAGTCTCTGATATCCGTTACAACTTTGCCCTCATTATCATCAGTCCTTTCAATAACAGAAATGCCATTGCCCGGATCTTTAAAATAGTCCCTTACCCATAATCCGAATCCTGATAAAGATGTAGTTATTGTCGGAATTGAGAACATCAGGCTTTCAAGAGGTGTATAACCCCATGGCTCATAGTATGATGGGAATACTGTAAGATCGAATCCTATCAAAAGATCATAGTATGGCATATTAAATATGCCGTCGTTGCCATTCAGATATGATGGCACAAAAATTATTTTGACTTGTGACTTCTGGTCGTTATTCAGGTTATTTGCTGCTATACGTTGTAAAACCAGATCGGACGCCGGATAATGAAGACTGTGGGTCAGGTAATGGTTACCCCCATTTGGGGCGCCGTTATTATACAATAAATCAATCAGATCCTGCCTTGGACCTTTGTGGTAAGCAGGCATCAGGATAAAGGCAATGCACTCCTTCTGAAGCTTATCTTTTCTGCACAGGTCACCAAGCGAATCTATAAAAATATCGACCCCTTTGTTTCTGAATTCATATCTTCCGCTATTGGCAATAAGTACGGCATTATCTGAAACCTTATAACCGAGAACAGCTTCGGCAACGCTTTTAAGCTTATCCCTTGCTGCATTCCTTTTGCCCATGAATTCATCGTTCCCAGGAACGAATGAATCTTCAAATCCATTAGGAGTAACAATATCTATATCCTTCCCAAGGAAATGGCTGCACTCCCTTGAAGTGATTTCGCTTACAGTTGTGAATACATCTGCTTCAACTGCTGAAATTTTTTCGAGTGACTGCTTTGCCACAACATTGAATTCGCGTGCTACCTGGGCAGGAATATATTCTTTCATCTTGCCATAAAGGGGCCTGTTGTTTCCGGCTATGCACCTTCCGAGAACCGTGGCATGCGTCGTAAATGAGGTGGCAATCCATGGAGCCTGTTTTTTCAGGTAGAGTATGCCTGTTCCTGTCATCCACTCATGAAACTGCGCTACAATATTATGATGTTCATGGTAAAATGTGGTGAAGCTTTCTATTAGCTTACCTGCGGCAAACCCGAAGAGAGCAGGCTCTACATAATCCCATTGCCCTGAAATACTGTCAAGTTTATAGGTTTCCCAGAAAAGGGCAAATATCTCATTCTGCTGTCCGAAATAGGGTGTGAAATCTATCAGGATTACAATAGGCTTCCCTGCAATGTTCCATCTCCCGGTTTTTACGCGGAGACCTTCGGATGCTGCTCTGCCTTTCCATTCAACAAAAAGGGATTCATCGGCAATAAATTCAGGATTCTTGACATCTTCTCTCCATACATCAGGCCCGATAAGAATGTAATTATCTCCAAGTTCATTAACAATATTAAGTGCTTTGGTAGAGATTACAGTATGTATTCCGCCAACTTTATTACAAACCTCCCAGCTGGTTTCAAATATAAATTCAACCTTCATTTCAGATTTTAATTAAAAGATGTTTTATTGCCTGTCAATTTTTCTTTCTAACCGTTTTGGTTGTTTTTTTTGCAGGCTTTTTCTTAACCGGGGCCTTCCCCACGGTTGTTTTTGAAGCAGTTTTTCTCACAGCACTTTTGGTTTTCCTGGCAGTAGTGGCAGTTTTCCTTGCTAATGGCTTTTTAAGAGCACTCTCTGTAATCCTTGCAGCAAGCTCTTTCAGCGATGTTCCGGGTTCTTTAATAGCTGATTCAATTATTTTGTCCTTTTTCCGTGACTGTTTCTTTCCAAACTTAATTATTTCTGCGGCCTGCTTTTCGATTATTTCATCTTTTTCCCTGACCACTTCCTCGAGTTTTGATATCTTAACCTGCTCATCTGTATCAGGGAAGCATCTTTTAACCCTTATCTCAAAATCGCTCAATATGTTCATATAATTCATAAAAGCATCATATGGAGTCTCATAGGGGTTAAAATATGCATGAACGGCACCATCGGAAAAGAATTTGGTAGCCATATAGTAAAAATGATCGCTTGATTGCAGGTATTCCCAGTCCTTGTTCATCTTCTCATCATTGCACTTTTTGACTTTCTCGGATAGGGAATAGAGTTTTTCGAAAGCAGCAGTCTGGAGCTCATTACCCAGCCAGGCGGTTATATCGCGTTCCTCATCTGCCCATGATATGGGAGATGGTACGCTGATTGCCGAAACCGGCTGCAATGTTTCTGCAACTTCAGATGGCGTCATGAATTTAAACGGGGTCTTTTTTAGAACTGCTCCCGGAAGGTGCTGAAGAAAATCAAATATTCCAGTCTCTTTCCAGTTATGCTCACCGAATGTCTCATAATCCAGAAATATATTCACAAGCTCGCTGCTGGGAGCAAGCTTATTAAGCCATGATGCATACTTCTCAGCAGTCAGCGGCCATGCGCTCCACTGCCTGTTTGAGAATCTGAAAGCAATATCGTCACTAAGGACAAAGTTCCTGAGCAGAACCTTGAGTCTTGGATTTATGGCATTGCAATACAAGAAATTGGGGCTCTTCCATCCAAGAACATGCTTTGCTCCTTCAGTAAGAATCGATTTGTATCCCATATCTGCAACCCACGCCCCTATCTGGTCGGAATATATAAGTTCCGTATTGCGGAAGGATGTAGGCTCAACTCCAAGAAATTTCTTCATCATTTCCCGGTGTATCTCCACCTGCTGTTCAAATACAGTCCGGTTCTTAAGTGAGGCAAGTGAATGGGAATCAGTTTCTGCAAGGAATTCTGCCATTCCTGTTTCTGCTATCTGCCTGAATGAATCAAGCACTTCCGGTGCATAAAGCCGGAACTGGTTTATTGCAATGCCGGAAATTGAAAAAGTTACCTTAAATTTCCCCTTATTCTTCTGGATAAGGTCCAGGATTATCTTGTTCGCAGGGAGATAGCATTTGCCTGCAACTTTCCTCATTATGGATTCATTCGAAAAATCATCATAATAATAATGGTCATTCCCAAGGTCAAAAAACCGATAGCGCTTTAGCCTGAAGGGCTGATGAACCTGGAAATACAAACAGATAGTCTTTTTACCCTGTGCACTCATATCATAGTACTATTTATGCCAAATAACTCTTTCGTAAATATCTCTGACATGTCTTGCCGAATTATCCCATTTCAGCCTGACAACTTCCTCCTTGCCATTCCTGATGAACATGCTTGCAAGGGCCGGATAGTTAAGGATTCCATAGATTGCATCGGCCATGGCATCAATATCCCAGAAGTCGGTTTTAACTGCATGAGTCAGGATTTCGGCAACTCCTGATTGTTTGCTTATAATAACAGGAACATTCGATTGCATTGCTTCGAGTGGAGATATCCCGAATGGCTCTGATACCGAAGGCATTATATAAACATCACTCATTGCCAGCATGGTATATACATCCATCCCTCTCAGGAAACCTGTAAAATGGAACCGGTCGGTAATTCTAAGTGATGCAGCCCGTCGCATCATCCTCTCCATCATATCTCCCGAACCTGCCATAACGAATCTGACATTATCCATCACCTTCAACACCTTATAGGCAGCCTCAATAAAATACTCCGGTCCTTTCTGAAGCGTGATCCTTCCTAAAAATGTCACAACCTTCTCATCAAATCCTTTGTTTACAACTATGTTTTCAGTAAGTTCAACATGCTCGACTGCATTATAAACAGTTTCGACCTTGTCGGGATTAATATTATACTTATTTATGACGATGTCTCTGGTAAGGTTGCTTACGGTAATTATTTTGGATGCAGCATCCATCCCTCTCTTTTCAATCTTGTAGACCTCTGGGTTTACATTGCCGCCGCTCCTGTCAAAGTCTGTTGCATGCACATGAATTACAAGCGGCTTGCCCGATACTTCCATGGCAGCGATTCCTGCCGGGTAAGCAAGCCAGTCATGTGCATGGATGATGTCGAAATCATTTTCCTCAGCGATGACTGATGCAACTATTGAGTATTTATAAATCTCATCAAGAAGGTTCTGATCATACTTCCCGGAGAAATCCACCATTCCACTATTGTTGGTTTGTACAAAAAGTCTGTGGCCGGTAACTTCAGAGCTAATTTGTTTCCAGAAATCTTCAGGATCAATATAAGGTACAATTTTTGAATAAACTTCAATTTTTTCAATTGCAGTGCGGGTTCCCTTGTAAAAAATTTTCTTGAATGCGACTGGTACTTTGTTTGCACCAACCAGCCTGACCATACTCTGGTCCTCATCACCCCAGACTTTTGGAACCACAAAAATAACCTCCAGGTCGTCCATGGTTGCCATGCCCTTTGTGAGCCCATAACTGGCCGTTCCCAATCCGCCGGAAATATGTGGCGGAAATTCCCATCCAAACATTAGCACACGCATATCGTTACCGTAATATTAATCTGAATATTTATTTTCAAGTATATCAATGATTCTCAATACTTCACCAACGCTCCACGCCTGTGATATGGCACCCCTTGGAGCATGAGGCGGGTCACCATCATGAATTTCCGACAGGGTGGTCACTCCATGTTCGCTCATTACTTCTTCGAGCCCATAGATCAGCCTCCTGACTTTCTGCACTCCCTGCATCCCGTAAACCTTAAGCCATCCCTCACAAAATGGTCCAAAGAGCCATGGCCATACTGTTCCCTGGTGATATGCATTATCTCTCTCTTCCTGATTACCGTAATATGTCCCCATATAATGCTTATTCCCCGGAGAAAGTGTCCTGAGACCCCTTGGGGTAACCAGCTCTTTATCTGCGATATCAAGAATTTTTTTCATCTGCTCACGATCAAGCATTGTATAGGGGAGTGAAACGGCAATAACCATATTTGGCCTAACGTAGAAGTTCTTCCCCTCTTCATCGTTAATATAATCGGCCAGGTATCCGGGTTTGTCGTTCCAGAACAGATCGATAAATGATTTCCTTATCAATTCCGGAAGATGTTCAAATTCATTAATGAACTTCTTATCCTTTTCAGCTTTTGCAATTTCAAGAGCAAAGCAGATTGCATTGTACCATAGAGCATTGATCTCGACTGCGTAGCCTCTTCTCTGAGTAACCGGAACGCCATTGACAACGGCATCCATCCAGGTCAGTGATTTTCCGTGTGCATCGGCATATACAAGGCCGTTTTCCCTCATATGGATATTGAATGCCGTGCCATTCTTATAGGCATAAACTACTGATTTGGCAGCGGCTCCATATCTTTCAATACAATCAGATCCTCCGTTGGCAGAATATTGCTGAAGGGCCCAGAAGAACCATAATGGAGCATCGACGGAGTTAAAGGCATAACTGCCGCCCATCCCCATATTTGGGAATAAACCGTCCTTCATCCTGTTTACCTGGGTATCAAGAACCTCCCGGTAAAGATCCAGTTTGTGCCGTGCAAGCGCAAGGCCTGGAAGAGAGATGAATGTGTCTCTTCCCCATGAGCCAAACCATGGATAACCAGCAATAATCAGTGTCTCCCCTCCTCTTTTTTCGACAAATTGCTGTGCAGCATTTCTCAGGCAGTCGACAAAACTGTCACGTGGAATCTTGCCGGCGACCGTTTTTGTAAATTTTGCTTTAAACCCTGAGGGTTTTTCTTCATGTGTTGATGCTGAAAAGACTATGCTGTCACCTTTTTTAGCCTTCAGCTCAAAGAAGCCGGGAGAGAAAAGGTCCTCGGAATAATCATAACCCCGCTTTTGTTCTTCAATATATTCAACTCCCAGGTACCAGTCAGGTACATTTATGAACTCAGCATTTGTAGAAAATTGCATGTGCAGATATGGGAACCCGTCATACATTTTTGTTTTGATGCCGTTCTTTATAGTATCTGTTTTAGTGTTGGCAGCAAGGTTTGCATGTGTCAGCTCATGAATGCTTCTGAAAGCGAGAAAAGGGCGTACCTGAAGTTTCATGGGTTCTGAAGCTTCAAGAATAGTATACCTGACAAGGAGCTGCTCTTCATAATGGACCAGAAGCCTTTCCATCTTCAGCATCACATTACCAACCCTGAAGATCCTTATGGGGATCGATTCGGTTTCAAAATCTTCGATATATTTATGCCCTTTAGGACTAAAATAATCGCCTTTGTACTTTCTTATCCCTATATTGAAGCTCTTGTCGTCATTGACTACGGTCACATCAAGGGAAGAGAGAAGCACGTACCTTCCGCCTCCAAGCTCATTAACGGGGCATATAAGAAGTCCATGATACTTACGCGTATTGCAATCTACAATAGTTGTTGAAGCATAAGATCCAGCCCTGTTAGTCCTCAGAATTTCCCTCACCAGTGAATATTCAAGATTTACTATCTGACCCTTCTCAAACTTGATGTAACTCATATAATTACCTTTATGTCTGATATTAAAAAAGTCTTTTAAGATACCATTTTTTACTCAACATTCCAAACCCGTTGTCCCAAACCAGAAAATTATTAATATTTACATGATAGCTGCCGGACAAAAAAACAATAACTTTGCAATTCACATATTTAAAAATACAAGTATTAAATTCTCCTATTGATGTATAAAACCTTTAGTTTGTTTATTATTGCTGCTGCGGTTATTGCTGGCTGTAAAAATAACAATATTGGAATAAACGGCAAACTTCTGAATCCGATAAAAGGAGAATTACTATACCTCGACGAACTAAAGTCGAATGACCTTATTACCGTTGATTCGGTTCATGTTTCTGATGATGGGATATTCTCCTTCTCCAGAAAGATTGAATCTCCTTCCTTTTACCTTCTTAAAACAGATGAAACTAATTTTCTTACCATGCTTCTTGAGCCTGGGCAGATGATTGATGTTAAAGCTTATTATGATTCCCTGAATTACCCGATCTCTCTTTCCGGTTCAAAAGGAACCGAGCTGATGGCTGAATATAATACGAGACTCCGGCAAACGATAAGGGAGCTTAGCGGATTACGGAGCATCTATCTGAAAAGCCTGGGGACATCTGAACTGCCTGTTGTAATGGACAGGCTTGACAGCATTGCTCAAAGTTATCTTACGGAAATAAATTTTTATACAAAGAAGTATATAGATCAGAATCTTAATTCACTTGTCAGCCTCGTTGCATTATACCAGCAGGTAGCTCCGGGAGAATATATACTTCACCCTGAAAAGGATCTGAGATATTTCCAGAAGGTCGACTCTTCCCTTATGCTTAACTACCCTGATTATGAACCCGTTAAATCACTTCATGAACAAGTTCAGGAAATGGCTTCGGTCACCACTGCCGGGCAGGAGATATCCCCTATATCAAATGAAAATTCATTAGCGCCGGAAATATCTCTTCAGAACCCTGACGGTGATACAATAAAACTATCCTCAACCAGGGGCAATGTGGTACTGCTTGACTTCTGGGCTGCATGGTGTCCTCCCTGCAGGGCCGAAAATCCAAACCTCGTGATAGCCTATAATATGTGGCACAGCAAGGGTTTCCAGATATACCAGGTTTCACTCGATAAAACCAGAGAGGAATGGCTCAGGGGAATTAAAGACGATCACCTGGAAAAATGGATTCATGTCAGCGATGTTAAATATTGGAATTCAGCCGTTGTCACAACATACCGGATTGAATCCATTCCCACAAATTTTCTTCTTGACAGGGAGGGAAAAATAATCGCAACAAACCTTCGGGGAGAAACACTTCAGACAAAACTTGCTGAACTCTTTAAAACCCGAAATCAACAATAAAAGATATTCCAACTACATTCTTCATGAAAAAATCAATTGCGCTGCTGATCCTCATAATTTTTACAATAAGCTGTAAAAAAAATGATTCGTTTCTTGTAACCGGCCATATTAAAAACCCAAAACATAATTATATCTACATAAGCAGGGTTGATATCAATACTATTACCCTGCTTGATTCTTCTAAAATAAATAACAAGGGGAATTTCAGATTCAGGATAAAATCCAGAGAGCCGGATTTCTATCAGGTTGGCTCTATTTCAAAAGATTTTGTGACTCTCCTTGCATCTCCCGGCGAGAAAATAGCCCTTTCCTTCCTGGGTGATAATCTCTATAATGACTATTCAGTAGGCGGATCGAAAGGATCTGAACAGGTAAGGGTGCTGGATTATAAACTGATCAAAACCAAGAATAGCCTTGATTCCCTGACTACTCTTTATGATAAGGCATCAAAGGAACCTGGGTTTGATACAAAAAAGAACCTCATTGAGCAGGAGTACCTTAAGATTATTAAAGAACAGCGCAAGTTCAATATTGTCTTTATTATTCAGAATACCGGGTCTCTTGCAACCATTAAGGCCATTTACCAGAAAATCAATGACGATATGTACGTGTTGTATGACTCGCACGATCTGCAATACATGAAGATTGCTTCTGACTCTCTGAAACGATATTATCCTGAATCGAAACACACAAAAGCTTTGATAAACGACTTCGGAAAGGAATTGAATCAACTCTATGCCAGTCAGCTGAATCAGTTAACCCAATCAATCCCCGAAACAAAGCTGGACCCATCACTAAAAGACTTGAACGGAAAGAGGATTACACTTTCATCCCTGAAAGGCAAATATGTTCTTCTCGCTTTCTGGTCATCTGAATCACGTGATTGCATTGTTGAAAATCTTCAGTTGAAGGAATTCTACCGGCAATATCATTCTAAAGGCTTTGAAATTTACCAGATCGATCTTGACAAAGAGGAATCTGCCTGGAGAGCAGCAGTGAGATTCGATGCTCTTCCATGGATCAATACAAGGGAAGATGACCCTTATAATCCTAAATTTGCAAGACTTTTCAATGTGAAAGCTGTTCCGGCAAATTATCTTTTCGACCCGAAAGGCGAGATCGTTGCTATTGACCTTCATGGTAAGAACCTGCAGATTAAACTTAACCAGTTATTCAGTAAATAACATCAGAATTGAGTGCCCAGGGTAAGATATATTTCGCTTCTGATTTTCATCTTGGACTAAATACCGGAAGCCCGCCTGTTGAGCGCGAAAAGAAGGTTGTGAACTGGCTTGTAAAAGCTGCCGCCGATGCAAAAGAGATCTGGCTCCTTGGCGATGTCTTTGATTTCTGGTGGGAATACAGGCTTGTTGTCCCTAAGGGATTCACCCGTTTCCTGGGCACTCTCTCATCCATAACTGATTCCGGAATCCCAGTTCATTTTTTCACCGGGAACCATGACATGTGGGTTGGCGATTATCTGGCAAAAGAGTGCGGTCTTACAATCCATGCTAAGCCATTTACAACATCTTTTGACGGCAGAAAGTTCCATCTTGCTCATGGCGAAGGTCTTGGAACAAAGGATCCCGGATTTAAGGCTTTACTGAAAATATTCCATACTAAGCCATTGAGAGTTCTGTATTCTACGCTGCATCCTTCAATAGGTGTTGGGATCGGACTCAAATGGTCATTGAGTTCAAGACTTGGAAAAGGGATCACAGCAGAATTCATGGGAGAGGAAAAAGAGGACCTTATCAGGTATTCACTTGCTTTTCCTGCAGATGAAAAGATCGATTACTTTATATTCGGACATCGCCACCTGGCAATGGTCTATATGTTAAAAAATGGGGCAGAAATAGTTTTCCTGGGGGACTGGATAACACATAGCAGCTATGCTGTGTGGGATGGCAGCGAACTTGCTTTCAGGGTAATAGATTAATCAATCTTCTCTCCTACCCTGACTGAAAGGATATAATATGAATAGGAGTCATTCAGTTTTTCGAATTGATAGTCCAGCTTGCTCCCGGATTTCCGTGCCATATCTATGAATCCCATATTCCCGGTTCCATCAGAGCTGTTGTTTTGTTCCGAGAGTGATTTCCTGAATAATCCCTTTAATCCTGCTTTATCGTAACTGTTTATTTTATCAAGGGTATCCTTCAGATGATCAACCTTTTCGTTTCTTACAAGATTACCGGTAGTAATGGTATAATTCCTGTTTTCATACCTTATCATGGCAACCGGCATTCCGAATTTCTCTTCATGTTCACTGCCGGGACTATATTTTGCCACATTTTCAATTATCTCAACAAGAATACTGAAGACTCGCCGCTTCTGACTTGATTCGATATCGTCTTCGGAGAGCTTGGTCTCAGTAAATGAAATAACCTCTTTCCCAACATCAGGAGTTAAATGACCTGACCATAAAAGGGAAATGTTGTTTTCAGCCATTAGTCTTTCAAGCTCAGCCATGCTATCGCCACTAAATGGTTTCTCCGGTGTATGATAATGGACACCGACGCCTTCTGAATCGACTGTTTTGCTTAAAATAAAATAGGAATGCGCTCCATCTATCTGTAAGAAATCATAATCGAGCTTATTTCCTGTTTTCTTGGCCATCTCTATAAGTCCAAGCCCGGCGCCCCCTTTACTGCTGAATTCAGAATTGCTCAGCATCTGCCTGTAAACATTTCTAATTTCGCCTGTCTGAAGATGATTTATCTCATCAAGGCGTTTTTTCAAATCCTCAATATTTGATGTCGAGATTACATTACCTGTCGTAACTGTATAGCCTCCATTTACTTTGGAATAAACAACCAGTGACATCCCTGCATGTTCGCTTCCGTCGCTGTGCCTTGAAACATTCTGCAGACTCTCCAGCACGAACATAAAAACTCTCTTCCTGCCAATAAATCCAAATTCTGAATTCTCCATTTCCTTTTCAAGCAGCATAAGGAGAGGAACAGAATTCTCATTTGTCACAACACCTCTGTAAACGAACATAAGGCGTTCCATCGTCATTTTATCGCGAATCCTCCGTGTGAGATCCATGCAAAGAAGATCAGGTAGGTATTAAAAATATAAAATTAGCAAAAATTAGTGACTCCGCAAAGTAAACATGCAAATTCAAAATAAAAAGTACATATATTACTGATTAACAATATTTTTAACTCAAATGAGACCCATCTGCACTCAAGGTAAACAGACTCCAAGAATAAGACTTAATACTTATATTATCATTAATTATTTATTGATAACTTGTTACTTCAAACAATAGGTAAAAAAAGGACCAGTTAGTGTTTTCGAGGTTATTAAAATATATCCTTCCTCCTTTTACATTCAGAGTGTATTTCAGGCGTATTTTTTATTCTAACCTAAAGAAAGTACCCCTGGAGAAGCCTTTGCTTTTTGTCGGAAACCACCAGAATTCCTTCATGGATGGCATCCTTGTCGGATCATATCTGCCTCAGCCTTTAAATTTCACCATGAGGGCTGATATGTTCAGGAAACCATTTGCCAGGTTTTGTCTTCGTGAGCTGAATGTATCACCTGTCTACAGGATCGAAGAGGGCCTTGAAAATGTCCATAAGAATCTCGAAGCATTCACTGGAATATATGAAGTGCTTCGCAGGAACGGAAATTTCATAATGTTCTCGGAAGGTCTGTGCGTCCAGGAAAAGCGCCTTCAGAAACTCAGGAAAGGTACAGCAAGACTGGCTTTCGGAGCGGAAGAAAAATTTGGTCTGGATGTTAATATTGTTCCCGTCGGGATCAATTACACATATCCAACCAGGTTCCGTAAAGAGGTGATGATCAACTTCAGTGATCCCTTCAGCATCATGGAGCTGAAGGATGTTTACCAGGCACAACCTGCAAAAGCCCTGCTTGCCTTTAATGAAAAATGTGACGCCAGTTTGCGTAAAGAGGTAATAATAATTGAAGATCCAAAGAATGACTGGCTGGCAGAACAACTCTTAATAATGGGACGGCATAACCTTGTTCTTCCTTTCTTTCAGTGGCGATTTGATACCGATGACCGGAGAATACTGGAAAAGAATCTTGCCGACAAGATTAATTATCTGTCAAAAACTTCTGCAGAAGAATCAGAAAAACTCAAAGATAAAGTTAAAACATATACAGGAATGCTCTCATCGGGCAGGCTGAAAGATGAAAATATGGCAAGGAAACTTGACTGGGGTTTGTTAAGATATTTTGCAGTTATATTCGGCTTTCCTGTTTTCTTTGCCGGATACATCGGTAACCTGATCCCTTTTATTGTACCGAAGTATATATGTGATAAACTTATTAAAGACCCCAGGTTCTACAGTTCGGTTTATATAGGTTCAGGTACAGTCCTCTATCTTATCTATTTTCCTATTCTCCTTATTCTCGCTGGCATTTTCGCCGGCTGGACTGGTTTACTTCTAGGGTTACTGGTCCCGCTGACAGGATACCTTGCATTGTTCTACCGGGAAATTTTCTGGGAAAGATTCAGAACACTACGGTTCAGCATAAAGTCTGTTACAAACAAGCCCTTTATCAATGATCTGAAAGCCCGACGCCAGGAAATTAAGAGCATCCTCGATAATATTAACATTATAAAAGACTAAGTTAAGTTCAGATTTTAACCTCCTCTTTAAATCCAATTTATCCGGCCCACCCTTCTCTGTCGAGGTTGCGGTAATTTATTGCTTCCGAAATATGTTCCGCAGATATGTTTTCAGATCCCGCGAGATCTGCAATAGTCCTCGACACTTTCAGTATCCTGTCATATGCCCGTGCAGATAGCCCCCGGAGTTCCATTGCTGTTCTCAGCAGTCTTCCCCCTGCTTCATCAAGCTGGCAGAACTTCCTCTGCATCGATGAACTCATCTGGGCATTGGCATAAATACCCTTAACTGATTCAAAACGCTTTGTCTGTATCATCCTTGCCCTGACAACTCGCTCACTTACTGCCGCTGACTTTTCAATTTTCCCTGTATCTGAAAGCTTATCGTATTTGACCGGAACTACTTCTATATGAATATCAATCCTGTCGAGAAGCGGTCCGGAAATCCTGTTGAGATACTTCTGCACCATTCCTGGCGAACACATGCATTCTTTTTCCGGATGGTTATGGAATCCGCATGGGCATGGATTCATCGAAGCGATTAACATGAAACTTGCAGGATAATCCACAGTAGATTTTGCCCTGGAGATGGTGATTACCCTGTCTTCAAGAGGCTGCCGCATTACTTCAAGCACGGTCCGTTTGAATTCAGGAAGCTCATCAAGAAAAAGCACTCCGTTATGAGCCAGGGAAATCTCTCCAGGCTGTGGAAATGTTCCGCCGCCGACAAGGGCAACATCGGAAATTGTATGATGAGGCGATCGGAAAGGCCTCCTGGTCATCAATGGATTATGATAGTCAATCTTGCCTGCCACAGAATGAATTTTGGTGGTTTCAAGAGCCTCTTCAAGGGTAAGAGGTGGCATAATAGTCGATAAACGCTTGGCTAACATTGTCTTGCCTGAACCGGGAGGACCGATCATCAGCAGATTATGGTGCCCGGCCGCTGCCACCTCAAGAGCTCTTTTAACATTTTCCTGCCCCCTTACATCGGAGAAATCAACATCATAATTGTTAGCCTCACATGCAAAAATATCATCAAGGTTTACCCTGACAGGCTCAAACTTCCTTGTCCCGTTAAAAAAATCAACCACATCGCCCAAGCTATCAAGGCCGTATACTTCAAGCCCATTAACAACAGCTGCTTCACGGGCATTTTTTGAGGGGACTATCATACCCCTGAATTTTTCTTCCCTCGCCCTCAGGGCTATCGGCAATATCCCTTTCACCGGCTGCAAAGTACCGTCAAGGGATAATTCTCCCATTATTAAATACGATTCAACATCTCCTTTAATGACCCTTTCATCAGCAGCAAGTATACCTACAGCAAGCGGCAGATCGTATGATGAGCCCTCCTTCCGGATATCGGCAGGCGCCATATTGATTACAACCTGCTTCCCAGGCCAGTGGAAGCCAAGAGCCCGGAAAGCCGATTCTATTCTTTGCTGGCTCTCCTTTACTGCGCTGTCGGGTAAGCCGACAAGGAAAAAACGGATACCATGAGACACATTTACTTCAACGGTAACTGTAGCTGCATCAATGCCCGTAACGGCACTGGCAAAAGTTTTTACTAACATAATTCCAAGTTTATTAGCACAATAGGAAACACTTATCAAATATAGGAAATTCAAAATAAAAGACAAAAAAGAAAAAAGACAAAAGTTGAAGAAGGTTGAAGAGTTGAAGAGGGTTGAAGGGCGTTGAAGAAGGAACTCCTCCCAATAAACCGGTGACCTCCACGGAAAAATCTCTATAATCTCCCCTATTATTTAGGTCTTGACATTTTTGTATTTGTAATATTTATTGATTAACTTTTCTCGGTATATCAATCAGATAATCCCTTCCGTATGAAATTAATCCGTTACAAATACAGTCTTCTTATTTATGCTTTAATTATTATACAAGTATATTTCTTAACTTCCTGTAATACAAAATCATACAATTCAAAACATCAAGTCGAGAAAATTGGTTTTCTTGGTTTTTATCTTGATATGGACTATTTAAAAGTAAAAAGCATAATGGATTCTTTGCTTAAAATTAGTGAATTACATTATTTAGAAACTACAGATATACTTGGGAATAAACAAAAGAACTTATACTATGATCTTACAGGAATAAGTTCTTTTCTTTGTGCAAAAGTTGATCTTAGAGGGTCTCTTATAATTGATGAAAGGTTAATTAGTATTCAATTAACCCTATGCAATAGGTCAAATATAGGAGAACAAAGATTTTCATATAATTGTGACCTGAATGAACTTAATAGATTATTTAAATTATATATAGAAAAATATGGAACACCAACCTTACTTGGCCAGGGAGAAAAATATGTTTGGTTGTCAGAAAAAATATCAAATGTTTATTCCCCGGGTCCAAAAGGAAGATGGGCAATGGATAAGATATATTTTTGGGAGAGGGGAAACTATATAATATATTTTGATTTTGGGTATCCAGAAAGTTTGACCAACTCAGATAAACTGATCACAGAATCTGATGTTTCTGAATTGCCTGATTCGACAAGTGCTCCTATAATATACTATGTCTTTACACAAGACTATATAGTCAAGCTACTTGAGAAAGCAAGTAGAATGAAAGAAGAAGAATTTAAATAAGATAGAATCATCAATGGCATATAAAGATGTTTTAAAAAACGGGATAAGGACGTACGAAGATCTGGAGAAATGGCTTATCGGACAGAAAGCAAAAGTTGATCCAAGGCTCAGGGACGTAATTGCTAAATATCCTATGCGGGTAAATACCTATTATCTCGGGCTCATTGAAAAAATTAATGACGGTATCTGGAAGCAGGCAATTCCTGATGTAGAAGAACTTGAACATTATATGGACCTTACGGAAGACCCTCTGGATGAGGAAGGAGATATTCCTCTTGGCGGTCCAAGGACAATAGTACACAGGTATCCCGACAGAGTTTTGTTGCTGGCTTCTAACGAGTGTGCTATGTACTGCAGATTCTGCACCAGAAAACGAAAGGTAGGTAACGATTATAAAAATCCCTCGATTGAGGATATTAATAAGGGAATTGACTACATCGCAGCTCACGAAGATATAAGAGATGTATTAATCTCCGGCGGAGATCCGCTTCTGATTTCGAATAAGAGGCTTGATGAAATTCTGGCAAGACTATCAGTAATTGACCATCTTGATTTAATCAGAATAGGTACTAGAGTTCCATGCGTATGGCCACAAAAGATCATTGAAGACACTGAATTAATTGAGGTGCTGAAAAAATATATGCCAAAGTCTCTTAAACAGCCCCAGCTTTTTATAAATACTCATTTTAATCATCCCAATGAAATAACTGAAGAGAGCTTTCAGGCCATTAAAATTCTCAGGGAACTCGGCATCCCGATAGGAAACCAGACTGTCCTCCTGAAAGGAGTTAACGATGATACTGATGTAATGAGAGACCTGATGCACGGACTCGGTAAATTAGGAGTAAAACCATATTATCTGTATTACGCAGATCTTGTTGAGGGGACAGGTCATTTCAGGACAGAAGTATATAAAGGAAAAGAAATCTGCAGAGACCTTTGCGGAGGTACAACAGGTTTTCTTCGCCCAACATATGTGGTAGATGTACAGGGAGGAAGAGGCAAAGTTCCGGTAGATCTTGGGTATTCAGATGGAATCAGTGAAGAAAAAAAGGGAGGAACTCTTACATCAGCCATCGGGCTTGGCAAAGTTTTTGTAAACGATCCGATTGAAAGAATAGAAGGGTTACCGACAAGACATAATCTAAACCGGAAATAAGACTTAGCATACTTCCCTTTTGCATTAGCAATAAGTATCTCTTTATTCATGATTCTGATTTTTTCTTAAAAATCATCACCATGAAATACTTTCTGATTTTATCATTTTTTGTTTTTCAGTTTTTCCGCCTGTAAATAATTCTCAGCAGCGTTGGAAAGACTATCAGAAGAAGCGGTAATGCAACGACAAATCCGCCAATGACTGCGATAGCAAGAGGCTGGTTCATCTGTGCACCGACTCCTATACCTGCCGCAAGAGGTAACAGCGCAATGATGGCTCCAAGTGCTGTCATCAGTTTAGGTCTGAGCCTTGTGGATATGGCATAAACCAGCGATTCGTCAACTGTGCCGGTTGCCCTGTTTGTCATATATTGCTGAAAGGTGAAAATTGCATTTTCTCCGATAATGCCTACTATCATAATAAGCCCGGTATAGCTGCCAACATTCAATGGGGTGTTGGTTATAAACAAGGCAAGAAGACTTCCTCCGACACCAAAAACTGCAATAAAGAGTATGGCACAGGCAGCTTTAATATCCCTGAACAGGAATAATATAAGGGCAAATACCAGCAGGCTTGACAAAGCCAGTATCAACAACAACTGATTAAATGATTTCTGCTGATCGGCATATGCTCCGCCATATTCAATATGGTATCCCTGGGGCATGAAGAATTTTTCACTTATCGTTTTTTGTATATCCTTCATCACGCTTCCGAGGTCGCGGTTATTAAGACGTGCCGAAACTATTGAGACTGACTTGAGGTTTTCCCTGTTTATCTCTGCAACACCGTTTTGTAAATTAAAAGAAGCAAGGCTTGCCAACGGCTTCAGTTTACCATCAGGCAAGAAGATTTTCTGCTCTTTGATCATTGAAAGGCTGTTCTTTGTGCTGCTCGGATAAATCATCCTTATACCCGTAAGCTGTTCATTTTCAGGAATCGTTCCAATGATGTTGCCTTCCATCACAGTCTTAAGCTGAAACTGAAAAGATGAAGGGGATATATTGAATTGAGCGAGTTTTTTCTGGTCAGGTACAATATCAACGGTAGGGCCGGCTATCGTGACCCCGTCAAAAACGTCAGCCACACCGTCAATTTTTTCAATTTCAGCGGCAATCTGTGTTGCCATCTCATTAAGTCTGTTCTGGTCGTTCCCAAAAATTTTGATCTCGATTGGCTGAACTGAGGCCATAAGGTCACCAAGCATATCTCCGATCACCTGCCCGAAATCAATCTGCAGGGCCGGCTGGCTTGCCTCTATTCTTTTCCTTATATCATCTATTACCTCATCAGTGCTTCTTGACCTGTCGTTTTTAAGATGAATCAGATAATCTCCGTTGTTGGGTTCAGTTATGAAGAAACCCATCTGAGCACCTGTCCTTCTGGAATATGTTTCTACTTCAGGTATAGCCACAATTATTTTTTCGACCTCTTTAAGAATTCTGTCAGTTTCATCAAGTGATGTTCCGGGCGGGGACAGATAATCCAATACAATTGCGCCCTCGTCCATTTCAGGAAGAAATCCCGTTTCGAGCCGTGGAAGAATAAATATTATTGATCCTGCAAGAAAAATCAGAAATAAAATGCTTATCGCAGGACGCTTAATGAAGAAAGATATCCAATCTCTTTTTTTAACAACTTTTTTCTCTTCTATCTCATCTTTTTTAAAGAAAGGCCTGACATTCGAAAACCATAAATAGATTACAGGCAACCCGATCCATGTCACAAAGAATGAACACACCAGGGTAACTATCATCGTGTTGGTCAGAACATTGAAATAGGCACCCGCGACGCCTCCCAGCAGCATAAACGGGATAAAAATGACAATGGTGCTCAGGGACGACCCGACCATTGAGGGGAACAGGTAAGTAACCGCCTGGTGAACGAGCTGATTTGAAGGCCGGTCTGGAAACTCCTCATGGGTGCGATGTATCTGTTCCACCACCACAACAGCATCGTCAATTATCAGGCCTATAGCGGCGGCCAATGCCCCGAAAGTCATGATATTAAGGGTATAACCAATAGAATAAAGGATAATAATTGTCAGGAGGAGTGTAACAGGTATTGTAACCAATATGGTTGCACTAGCCCTGAATGACCTGAGGAACATTATTGCAACAATAATAGCAAGCAGCAATCCTAACCAGATACTGTCGCTTACACTTTTTATAGATCTCTGGACAAAATCGGCCTGGTTATAATATAATGAGAGATGAACATCAGCAGGAAGTATCTTCTGCAGCTCCTTCTCCTTTTCAGCAACGCTTTTTGAAATATTAATCAGGTTGGCATTCGGCTGCTTCAGGATTGCTACCAGCAAACCCTGCCTGCCATTGGCATTTATCCTTGTATATTCGGTTTTTTCCCGAACATTTATTTCTGCAATGTCCTTAAGTTTTATTATTCTTTTGCCGTCGTTACGTATAACTGCATCCTTAATATCTGCAAGGTTATAAAGTCCGGCATCGGTCACCGTCAGGTACAATCTGCGGTAATCAGACAGATATCCGTTTGAGTCTATAAAATAGTTCTGGCTCAACACGTCTCTTATCATTTCGGGAGTAATTGAACTGGCTGTCATCTTTTGCTGATTCAGCTCCACCCAGTATTCTTTTGTCTTCCCGCCAATAATACCTACGGATGAAACACCTTCGATCTGCGAGAGAAACGGCTTGATAGTATAAAGAGCGAGTAAATTAAGCTCAATTGGCGACCTGGAATCGCTTTCAACAGTATATCCTATTACCGGTAGAATAGAGGGATTCATTTTCTCAACCTGTATTGAGACATCGGGAGGGAGAATATTTTTTATCTGCGAGATCCTGGATTCGAGCATCTGCTGATTTACATCAATATTGGCATCCCAGTTGAGGAAAGCAGAAATTTCGCATGTTCCCCTGCTTGTTGTGCTTCTCAGCATTTTCAGGTCAGGCACCTGCTTGATGGCATCTTCAAGAGGACGCGTAACAGTGACCATCATCTTATCTACCGGCTGTTCGCCGTTATCGGCTATTACCTTGATCTTGGGAAATGTCACTTCCGGAAAAAGGGATACCTGCACCTGTCCGTACAGGAAGAGCCCACCTGCAATGATTACAGCAAGTAAGACTGAAACAGGATTCTTATATGCAACAAAAAAATTCTTCATTTTATCACCTGGCAACTATTACTGCAGCAGTATCAGGAAGCCCGTAGTTGCCGGAAACAAGGATCTTGTCAGTTGTTGAAAACAAAGGCTCAATGATTTCAACTCCATCACTGTTCTCAATTCCTTTCCTGACTGGTACCTTGATTGCAACGGAATCATTGATCAGTTTCATAACCCAGAAATTTGTCTGTGTTTCATTTCCGAGAACCGCAGGCCCTGGCAGGACCTGTACATGCTTTCTGCTTTCCTTAACAATAAGCGCAGAAGCAATAAGGTTCTCAGGGAGCTTTGATGTTTTTTCAGCATTTATAACATATCTGACAGTCTGATTCTGCATATTCATTTCGGGAAGTTTCGCGGCGATTTTTCCAATCATCCTGGTATTATCAGGAAGCAACAGGGAACAATTCCTGTTCAACCCTATATAACCTGCCATCTCAAAAGGCACTTCCAGGATGAAAACGAGGCTTCTGCTGTCTGCAACAACGGCCAACTCATCTCCCTCCTGAACGAAATCACCGGTCTGATGAGATACAGTGCTTATCACTCCATCCTGTGGGGAAAAAATCCTTATTACACCCTTGAATCCAAGCGTTGAGTCTCCCGGCTGGTTGTTCCTCATGGCAGAAGCCTCCCTTGTTCTTATAGTGAATACCTGTTTCCCCTTTGCAATGGTCTCGCCCTGGATTACAGAGACAGATTCAATTACACCTGTAATTGACGACTTTAAGACATTCTTCTTTAAATAGGTAGTTATCGCAGGGAAATCTATCGTGTCGGAAATATCCCTGAATGCAGGGGTGCCTGCAGTAACTGGCGTTTTCGCAATTACCGGGATCACTGTATTCACATTCTTATTCCTGCATGAAGGAGAGAGGAGCACGATAAGGGTCAGCAGTAAAAGCGCCGGATGTTCTGAAAGCTGTTTAATCATTTGATTTCTTTTTCCTGGTTTAATCAAAAAGGATTATCTGGTAAGGATGTAATTAATCTCATTTTTCACCCGTAATATATCGATGTCGGAAAGTATAATATACCGGTTTACATTCCTGTAATTCTTGATTGCAACAATATAATCCTGCATTTTTATAATGCCGTTTTCAAGCTGCACACGCAATGATTTTACGAGCTGATCGGAAAGGGCCAGCTGTTTTTCAAGTCCGGCCTTTATCTGTTTTATTCCTTCAAGCTCGCTGTTCAGCCTGAGATATATCTGATCGTACTCTTTTTTCGTACTGTTAAAGTACCGCGTACGTGAATCTTCCTTTAATGATAGTTTATCCTCTTCAACTTTTTTCTGATGCCCGTCATAGATGGGAACTGTTAATGAAACACCGGCGCTTGCACCTGCATGCCTGTAAAAATTGAATGGATTACTGGTAAGAATCCCGGCATCTGCAAACCAGTTAACAGAAGGCTTGTACCTCAGTGACAGTGCCTCTTTCTCATTTATAATCCGGAGGCTGTCAAGAGAATATTGCCTGAGAATCAGGTAGTCAGAAATCCTTGCCGTTCCCTGAGGTTCAATAACAGGCATCTGAAGCATGATTTGAGATGTATCAACGATACCGCAGAGCTCGTTCAGCGACATAATATTTTTCCTGTACTGATTCCTCAGCTGGGTTATTATGACTTCCTGCCCTCCTGTTTCAACAAGAAGCGACAGGTAATCGGCCTGCGAATAAATGCCGTTCTCAACAAACCTGCTTACCACCTGGTTCTCATTTTTCATCAGGTCAAGGAATGAAACATTGAACAGAAGTTCTGAATAAACAGAGTATGATTCAAGGTAAAGGTCAGTAATCGTTTTCATAAGTTCAGCTGAAGAGAGCTTTACCGACAAGTTCAGCCCCTGCTTCTCATAATTCAGTGCCTGGTATTTATTACCGGTTTTCTTACTTACGAATAAGTCCTGCGAAACATAAGCAACAGCCTGGTAATTGCCTCCGTCAGTAATCACTTCATCATATCCAAAATGGTCGTTATATGGCGAGTAAAGCAGCTGGGACCTTCCTTCAACCTGGGGCTTCCGCCTGGCTGCAATTATGATACTATCGAGTGAAGCAGATTGAAGCTGGTTTTTCAGATCATTTATAAGCGGACTGTTTTGCAGGCCTTCCCTTAAATAATAATTCAGGTCCCGCGACTGGGAAATTCCTGCTAACGACAATCCCGAAACTATAAAAAAGAAAATAAATCTCCTGATTACCATGGTTGCGAATAGATTTTGCAAATTAGTAAAACGACATAAATATGAAGCATGATTCTGTAGAAATTTAGCAGGCCCCAACAAATGATTATTTTATTATTTAGTAACTTTATAGCCTTTATAATAATCATTGATTTCCTTGTTAAGCTTATTTATTAACACATAATGCCATGAAAGACAATTCAAAAAAAGAACCAGTTGAACCTAAAGAAGAAGGTTTTCTGGACAAAGCAAAAAAAATTGCTGAAAAAGCCGATGAATTTATTGATGAAAACGTAGAAAAACTGAAGAAAACTAAAGCTTTTGAATCAGTTACCGGAGCTATAGATAAAGCCGGGGATTATGTCGACGAAAAAGTGGATGAGATAAAACAGGGTAAAATGAAGGAAAAACTCGAAGCTTTTGCTGACAAAGCCGAAGCTAAGGCTGAGGAAAAATTATCCAAAGCCAAAAAAGCCGGGAAAAAATTTGCAGGTAAGGCAGCTGATAAGCTTGAAGATATAGCGGATGAAATCAGGAATAAGACAAAAGACGATAAAACTCCTGAAAAGCCAGTATAATGAAAAAGCCCGGAAGAGTCCTCTCCCGGGCTAACCTAACCAAAAGTAACCTGACTAAATTGCAGAACCTCCGCGTTCCCCGGTACGGATACGGATGCACTCCTCAAGAGGAGTTATAAAGATCTTGCCATCTCCAACACGTCCATCCTCTCCGTCTGTTCTGGCCGATTTCAATATTGTGTCAACAGTAATGTCGACAAATGCATCATTAACCGCTATCTCTATTTTAATTTTAGGAATAAGATCGGGAACAATGCGCTGTCCTCTGTACATCTCCTCAATTCTTTGCTGACCGTGACCCGAAACCTGGCTCACGGTTATCCTGGTAATCTCTGCAGCTATCAGTGCTTCACGGACCTTATCAAGCTGGACTTCGCGGATTATTGCTGTTATTATTTTCATTGCAGTAATTTTTATAAGGTTAATCAGATTAACTGGGATTCAGCATACCATATCCTCTTTCGCCATGGTACGATCTGTCGAGTCCTGCCATTTCATCATCTTCAGAGGATTTTAATCTGACTACCTTGTTGAGAAAGTATAGTATTATAAAAGTCATACCAGCAGCAAAGACAATTGCAACTGAGACAGCCAGAACCTGTACGCCAAGCTGGTTCCACACGGTCCATGAACCCCCGTGAGCTGCAGCAGCTTCCTGCATCCATGACTTGCGGATAAAGAAGGTCAGGAAAATTGCACCAACTATTCCCCCAACGCCGTGGATCCCGAATGCATCAAGGCTATCATCATAACCAAGCTTGTTCTTTAGCTGGATCGACATATAACATATGAAAGAGGCCAGCACTCCAAGTGTCATTGCACCATAGGGCTGAACCACTCCCGCAGCAGGGGTCACGGCCACCAGGCCTGCCAGGATACCGGATGCAAATCCAAGTGCAGTGGCTTTGCCCTGGTGAAGAGATTCAATTATAATCCATGAAAGAGCACCTGCTGCGGCTGCAACCTGTGTTGCTGTAAGGGCCTGTGCTGTACTCAGACCGCTTGAAATACTGCTGCCTGCATTGAATCCGAACCATCCAACCCAGAGAAGCCCGGCTCCAAGCATCGTGATCACCATATTATTGGGACGAATTACCTGGTAAGGATATCCACGACGGGCTCTCAAATAAAGAGCAGCTACTAGTCCGCTTACACCTGCAGAAATGTGCACCACTGTGCCTCCTGCAAAATCGATAGCCCCCTTTGCTCCAATTTTAAAAAGGAATCCATCTGCAGCCCATACCCAGTGACAAAGCGGATTATAAACCAGCAGGCTCCAGAGTGCAATGAAAAAACAGTATGCCTTGAAGTTTACCCTCTCTGCAAATGCTCCTGCTATCAGGGCAGGAGTTATAATTGCAAACTTACACTGAAACATGGAAAATACGTATTCGGGGATTCCTGCATCTAATACGCTGTTATCGATTCCCTTAAGAAAGAAGTATTTGGGATTCCATCCAAACCATCCTCCAAGGATATTGTTTCCGAAACACATGCTGTAACCGACAATAACCCAGAGAACGCTGATGATCCCCATTGCAACATAACTGTGCATTATTGTTCCAAGAACGTTTTTTGAACGCACCAGTCCTCCGTAAAACATCGCAAGCCCTGGGATCATAAGAAGTACAAGCGCGGTAGATGTCAGCATCCATGCCGTCGCTCCCGAATCAATGCTTTTGCCGTCTGAAGCAAATAACCCGGTTATGCTCACGAACATAAACAGGAGCATCAGAATAACTTTTCTAAATTTCTTCTTCATTAATTAATGTCTCTAATTACACTTTTGATTGTTTCCGTTACAAACATATATGTTTTTGGGGGGTATTACAATTATTTATTATATATTTTCTTAGTTATACCCTATTTTATATAGGGTTTATATTAATATTTATGTGTTTTTCTGTTCAATATCCCCTTTTTTATAGGGGGGTTATCTATTTTATTTATAATTTATATAAATTACATGACGAAATCAAAAAAAAGGCACCTTCATGAGGTGCCCTGTAAAAAAGAATTATTCCGGAAGGATTATTGCAGTGTAAATCCAACCACTATATACATCTGTTTCCTGTCGGGATTTAATATCACTTGTCCGTTTACCGGTATATTGAATGAATCGGTGACTTTAATAGTTCTTGAAGTTCCTAGTCCAAGGTTGCATATAGCGAATTTATCTGATCCGTCGCTAAAATCAGTTGAATACCATCCGTTTCCTGCACCTGCTAAAATGTAAAACGATCCGAATGAATATTTTGCTTCCAGATATATATCATTCCCCTCAGAGCCCGCGCTGCCTGCTTTGTTTAGTATATAATTAACCCCAAGGATTAAACCTCCTTTTGAAAAGCCCGCATTGATCTCAAATGCATGGCTGCCTGTGGCTTTTGTGAAATCAAAGTAATTTAGCCCAGGGTAATAATAGTCGGTCATGCCAATTGAAAATCCTACAGGCAAGGCAAATGAAAAGAATATATCAGCTTCCTGGTAACTATGAAAATCGAATGATCCCCAACCACCTGCAGTGAATGAACCTGAAACAAACTTAATTACCGGCTGGACTACAGGACCATCGCCATATTTTGTTCCCCTGAAGATGTAACTGCTGTAAAAGTCAGCTCCTGCTGTAAACTGATGACTTGCAGTGTCCTGTGAGTATAATGAAATTGATAACAAAAGCAATGACATAACTGCCAGACACAAATGCAAAAATCTCCGGGTTCTCATAGTACAGAATTTATCAGGTTGAAATTAATTTATCAACGCCAAATTTAATAAAATTCTAATTTATTACACATTTTTCTTCAATACCCCCCTGTTTTTAGTATTTAAACTCAATATTTATATGCCTATTTCGCCTTAGACCCATATTTTTATATGTAAATGACGATTTATATATCATTTTTCTGAAATACAATCCTTTTTAACAATCTGTAATTGATTAAAAAATGGTTATTATGAAATCCGGTGAGAAGCATCCTCTGAATAAAAAATCCTTCGTGCTCTTTCGTTGGTCATTATCTGATCATGCAGGGCACGAAGGAATTACAAATAAAATATTACAAAGGTATTCTTACAGTCCTGAAGGCGCTGAAACTTTTATCATTCTCAGGTTGGTTTCAAGACCGTCGAGATAAATCAGAACCCAGGAAAGATTGGTGCCTGCAACATTCCTGATCGTCCAGTCCGGGTCTATCCCATTCTCACCTGCAAACCCCAGTATTGCAGGCAGGGCTTTAGCTGCAGCATCAAAGCTCTTGCTTTGTTCCATAAGAGCCACAAGCTCCTGAAGAGCCTTTTGAAGCCTGTCACCCGGATAGGATTCCCCGCTATTTGCCAGTAAAGCCATTGGGATGTTCGGGGATTCAGCATTCAATAAATTTCCCGGATCTTTTCCCCATTGCTCGCGAGTGATGCCTTCATGCTTTAATATCAGATCCTGGTAATTATCCGCGATTTTCAGGACTTCATCAATTTTCATATTTACTGCCGATTGTGCACCAGCGACAGGGAGATCAGCCATAGCTGCTTCAACATGGCAATAATCCCTTGAGATTTTATAGCTGTCATCAATGGTGCCTTTCGAGACATTCAATGCAAGAAGTGCCGAGAAAACTGAATTCAACGCAAGCAGAATCAATACAAAGACTGTATTGTATATGTTGAAATTCTTATTCTTCGAGGTAACCACCAGGAAAACCGGGAGGAATACAATGTACGGGAAAGGCAGCGCAATGGTAAGCCAAAGGCCGGCAAGAGGCCAATGCATTATTTTAAACAGCATTGCAACGAAAACTACAAAACATGTAAGATAAGTCACAATGTAAAGCGCCTTGTTCTCACTATTCCCTTCAGCCTTGTAATTATCAATCAGCGCAGCGGGAAGGAAAAGGAAGACTAGTATCAGTGTCCCGGTAACAAGGAGAATAGATGCTCCGGGCCAATGGTTCACTTTTAATATTGCACCGGCAGATATTATCATTGCCGCAACTACTCCGAGAATATATAATTTTTGTTTCATAATATTATAATTTTGATTTTAAAGGTATTATACTGCCCCCATGTTGATGAAATTAAACTTATCCAATCAGGTTTGTAGAACATGCGGGGTTCATGGTTCTATTTATAAAGGTTATTATTTATTCCTGGAAATTTCATTCAGAACGCACGATTCAGCGGTAAGAATACCGGTTTTCATGACTTCAAGGGAATGCAACCCTGACATTAATGACATCATACCGTTGCCACGATCATTTCCTGGTAAGTATGTCGACGGATCTAAAAGCTTTTTGTATCTGGAAATCTCTACTCCCGGAACCAGCCCGGTAAGATAATCCAGGTATCCTGACAGTGCAGCATTAATATCCTGACGTGCTTTGCAGTTTGGTAAAAGATGGTCCCTGACAGCTATGATGTTAAACGGGTTTGTAAGTTTCCTGTATAATATTTCGTTACCGGTCTCAGTCTGAATTATTATATCAGCGCTCACAGCCGGTTTTCCGGGTTCTCCTTCCGATTCCCTGACCATTTCTTCCTGGACATTGCTTATGACTGAAAGAATCCCGGTGGTTTTGGCATTCATCTGGTCAAGCTTCTGGTAATTTAACGAATCGTGATACCTGCTGACCAGCGAACTGTTATTCCTGAATAAATAATCGTACATGGCATTTTGCTGATTATTAGTTGTATAGTAACGATCCTGATAAGAGTGCTGCAGGTTCAGGTTAACCAAGGCGCCTGGTATAATAATCAGAAGAAATCCTATGACCATGAAAATGAACATTGGACTAATATGATTCTCTTCCTTCCATGTGAGCCAGGTGTACCATGGGAATGCCACCAGGCACAATAGGAGCAGCCCGATAACCATAAATGTAGTTGCAAGAGGCCAGTGCTGTATTTTACAGAGCAAACCGGCAACATATAAGACTACTCCAGCGGCACCAAGGATATAAACAGGCCGCTTAGCCTTGTTTTCCTGGTCATTCAGCCTGTTTACCAGCAAAGAAGGGACAAAGAAAATGATACCTGACAGTGCTCCCAGTATCAGAATAAACCCCGCACCTTGCCAATGCTGAATCTTAAAAAGAGTCCCGGCAATAAAGCAAGCACCTGTGAGGAATGCTGAAATGAAAAGAAAGAGTCTCTTAGTGTTGTGTGTCTCTTTCCAGAGTACAGAGAGGGCTGATGGCAGGAAAACCAGTGCCAATGTCAGTGCCCCGAGGGTCAACAGGATACCAGCACCGGGCCAGTGCTGTATCTTTAAAAGTGCGGCAAGGCCAACCATTACCGTGCCTGCCACACCAGAAATTTTCATTGTTGTTTTCATTTGTCTGTATTTAGTGTCAACTGCATAAAGTGTCTCTTCCTGTATCTCCTTAAGCCTTCGCTTCCCCAATTTCTGCTTTACCATGTGATAAGCTTCCTGGAAACTCATCCCATTCTGCATCTCATATTCGACATCGCAGCATATATGATCTGTCAGCTCATCAAGAAGATGCGAGAAGGTGATCTCCTGCTTCCTGACGTCCTGGCTTATCTGGTCAATATTTTGCAGGCTAAGTTCAGGCATACCTCAAACCGGGTTGGGGATTAACGATCTTCTCGAGCGATTCGATGAATTCTTTCATCTCTTTCAGTTTTTCGACAACTACAGAGTGCCCTTTCGGGGTCAGACTGTAATAGATACGAATCCGGTTATTGAAGTTTTCGGATTCCGTGACAAGCACTTCTTCGCTTTCAAGCTTATGAAGAACAGGATAAAGAGCTCCGTATGTAAGCTTTATCTTACCTTCAGTAAGCTCTTCAACTTTTCGCGTTATTTCATAACCATACATGCGTCCGTTCTCTTCAAGAAGCTTCAGAACGATTGTCTTTAACGAACCTTTGATCAAATCTGTTGATATCATACTTTTAGTATATTTAATCTTCTTATATATTGCAAATATAGAATATTATAATTATAAAATGCAAATGTTTTTTCAATTATTTTTAGGGAGTAGCCATAAATAATTAAACCACAGATAAATAAAATCTATGGCTTAATCAAAAAAATGTTACAATAGCTTCCTTTTCTGACTGTCAGATGGCGGAATTAAAGGTATCGCCCTGCTCAAAATCGCCTGTATCGTAACCTTTTTCGAACCATTTCCTTCGCTGGGCTGAGGTTCCGTGAGTAAATGAATCAGGAATAACGCGACCCTGGTATTTCAGTTCAAGATTGTCATCCCCGACGGCTGCAGCAGCATTCATCGCTTCCTCGATATCCCCGGCCTCAAGTGTTTTCAGCATCGATTCCTCATAGTGTGCCCACATTCCGGAAAGGAAATCGGCCTGAAGTTCAATTCTCACAGAAATCTTATTTGCATTTTTTTCACTTGACCTGGACCTTAGGTCGTTATATTTTTCAAGTATTCCGAGCTGTTTCTGTACATGATGCCCTATCTCATGGGCCACCACATATGCCACAGCAAAATCGCCATAGGCTCCGAATTTTGTCTTCAGCTGCTTGCAGAAGCTGAGGTCGATGTAAACCTTCTCATCTTCAGGGCAATAGAAAGGGCCGCTTGCAGCGCTGGCATAACCGCATGCCGATTCCAACTGGTCGCGGAAGAGGACCAGCTTAGGCTGTCGATATGTTTGCCCTGAAGCTGCAAATATTTTCCCCCAGACTGTTTCTGTATCTTTCAGAACGACTGAAACAAATCTTGCTAACGAATCCTCTTCAGCAGAAGTCTGAACCTGTTCGGTGTCTGTTGTACCCTGTGTGTTCAGAATCTGCGAGGGATCTCCGCCGAGAAGCAGTACAATAATTGCAATTACTATCGTCCCAATGCCACCGCCAATTGCCACATGCTTGCCTGATATGCCGCGGCGGTCTTCAACGTTATCGCTTCCTTCTCTGCCTTGCCATTTCATAATTCTGAAGATTTAGTAATTGATCAAATTGGTTACTACAAATCTAGTTTTTCCAACTCTAAAATTCAACTTTTTCAGGGATTAAGTGTTATAGCTATGAGCCAGCAAAATAGTCTCTTCTTGAGTTTTAAATTACCTTTGCCGGCGTTTGGATAGATGAAATTATGACGGCAAAAATTAAAATAACGAAAACTTACCCGGTAACAGGGATGCACTGTGCATCATGCGCAGCCAGGACAGAAGCATTTATCAGGAAGCTTCCAGGCATATCGGCCGCTAATGTAAATTATGCCGATACATCAATTCACGTTGAATTTATGCCAGGGGAGATATCTCCTTCGGAAATGAGAAAAGCCGTTCAGTCGATCGGGTACGACATAATCATTGACGAAGCAAACAGCCTTGAGCTCAAGGAAGAAGCCCGGAAGACATATTTTAAAGAGATAAGATCAAATACAATAGGGGCAGCGGTACTCAGCATACCTCTTTTCATAATTGCTATGTTTTTCATGCATATTCCCTATGCCAACCTGATAATGATGGCACTTGCCACTCCGGTTGTTTTCTGGTTTGGTCGCCAGTTCCCAATCGGTGCCTGGAAGCAGCTGAAGCATCGCTCATCAAATATGGACACCCTGGTAGCCTTAAGCACCGGCATAGCATATATATATAGTGCTGTTATTACCCTCTTTCCAGAACTTTTAACCGGAAAAGGTATTGATGCCCATGTATATTTCGAAGCATCAGCAGTTATTGTGACCTTCATCTTGCTCGGGAGGATGCTTGAGGAGAAGGCAAAGGCCAACACATCATCTGCTCTTAAAAAGCTAATCGGCCTTCAGGCTAAAACCGTAATTGCCATTATGAGTAACGGAGAGCAGAAAGAGATCCCCATAAGTCAGGTTGTTCCGGGCGATATTCTTCTGGTAAAACCTGGAAATAAAATCCCTGTGGACGGGATTGTTACTTCAGGTTCCTCGTTTGTTGATGAGAGCATGATAAGCGGAGAGCCTATCGCAGTTGAGAAAACAGAAGGATCAAAATTATTTGCCGGGACAATCAACCAGAAGGGAAGTTTTCAGTTCCGGGCCGAAAAGGTTGGAGGTGACACATTGCTGGCTCAGATCATTAAAATGGTAAGGGAGGCCCAGGGAAGCAAGGCTCCCATCCAGAACCTGGTTGATAAAATTGCCGGGGTATTTGTTCCGGTTGTGATTTCCATAGCCCTGCTAAGCGGGATAATCTGGTACTTCTCCGGAGTTGATAATGCCCTCACCCGCAGCCTGCTTTCAATTGTCACAGTGCTCATAATAGCCTGCCCATGTGCGCTTGGACTGGCCACACCTACAGCAATAATGGTAGGAATCGGCAAGGGCGCCGATAACGGGATACTCATCAAAGATGCTGAGAGTCTTGAAATATCTCATAAGATAAATGCAGTTGTACTCGATAAAACAGGAACAATAACACTTGGTGAACCAGTGGTGCAGAATCATGCCTGGAAAAAGAATACTGATACTGAAAAATATGAGGGGATCCTTCATGCCATTCAGAAGAGCAGCGAACATCCCCTGGCAGATCCTGTTGTGCGTTTCCTGGAAAAATCAGGGGTTAGCAGTAATTCGCTTAAGGTTCAGGCTGAAAGTATTCCCGGGAAAGGCATTAAAGCTATAATAGGGCATGATACTTATTTTATCGGGAACAGGAAGCTCATGGAAGATAATAGTATCGTGGCAGATGATGAGCTTATGGCTCTTGCAGGATTATGGCAGAATGAAGCCATGACACTCTCCTTCTTTGCTGATCCAAAACAGGTACTTTCAGTTACTGCTATTTCTGACGAGATCAAGGAATCATCAATTGTGGCAATCCGTCAGCTTCATGACCTCGGCATTGAAGTGCATATGCTTACCGGCGATAATGAGCAAAGTGCAAGGGTAACTGCAAAAAAAGCCGGGGTAGATAGTTACAGGGCTGAGGCTCTTCCACAGGATAAGGATGATTATGTAAAACTACTTCAGGAAAAGGGAAAGATTGTGGCGATGGCAGGTGACGGTATAAATGATTCACAGGCAATGGCGAGAGCAGATGTCAGCATTGCCATGGGTAAAGGATCGGATATAGCAATGGATGTGGCAAGAATGACGATCATTTCATCAGATCTGACAAAGATCCCACAGGCTATTAAATTATCGAAGTATACAGTTGCGACAATAAAGCAAAACCTTTTCTGGGCATTCATTTATAATATTATCGGGATTCCTCTTGCAGCCGGGGCGCTTTATCCCCTGACCGGTTTTCTCCTTAACCCTATGATAGCTGGAGCTGCAATGGCGCTAAGCTCGGTGAGTGTTGTCAGTAACAGCCTTCGCCTGAAGTTTAAATCACTCTGGTAGAACGGACAAATGTATATCCACCGGTATACTTTCAAAAAGAAAATAGGCAAATGAGCAGAATGTAATGACGAATTCGGGTGATTGCTTAAATCAGAGCATTGTACTTGAATGTTTCTCTAAAGTCAGGTTCTTCCGTTTAGCGTATTCAATCAGGAAAGTATATATCCCGGTTTTCTGTTCTTTTTCAAGAAATGTAAGATCAAGTTTCAGAGGCTTGCCCTCTTTCCTGTAAATCATTACCCTGGTTCTTTCGAGGCTTATCTTGAATATCCTTGAATCATGGATCTGAACTGGAGCTATCCTGTTTATCCATTTAATTATTATGCAATTATCTCCGGTCCTGAACCAGCATCTCTCCAGACCAAATCCGTTTGTAAGGAGATATATACCTAAGAAAACAATAAATACAGGTGCGATCCTGACGATTATCTTGTCTGATTCCAGAGAAGCAATAAATGTCGCGACCCCTGCCACAATATTCAATATTGCTATGCTGGTTCTGATTACTTTAAAAGGTCCGCTCCTGATCTCAAGGTGTTCCATAATCCCAGAATTAAAACCAACGGTAATGTACTGATTCTTTAAATATTTGCCAAACACCAATACAGTTTCAAGCTAACTCCGGACCTATTTAGCCATTATCCCAGACTTTCAGTCTCCACTAACTACGGACTTCAGCCCGGGGTAATGCACATCCACCTTGAGCGGGGACTTTATCCCAAAATTTTTCAAAAATATTTGCACATATCAAAAATCTGTTATACATTTGACCGTTTGGTTAAACTATTTGATTAATCTGTTTGGTTAAACTTAATGGTTAAAAATGACTGAGAACGATAAACAAACTGAGGAAAAGATCTTTGAAGCAGCAACAGAGGTATTTACTGAGAGAGGAATGGATGGCGCTAGGATGCAGGATATAGCCGATCATGCAGGCATAAACAAGGCCCTCCTGCATTATTACTACCGTACAAAGGATCATCTTTTCAATGCTGTATTTGAAAAGATCGCCGGACAGATGTTTAAAAAATTTGCCCCGGTATTCGATGAAAAACTTTCTCTCGAAGAGAAAATAAGGTTCTTTTTTAAAGAGCACATAACTTTCCTGCAAAAGAATCCCCGGCTCCCGGGATTTCTGCTTAACGAAATAAACCGCAATCCCGGCAGGATCAAAAAGCTTATCCAGCAGATAGACGTCAATAAACTATGGCTGACATTGGAGGCTCAGCATAAAGACGAACTTAAAAAATACAACATCACGAGGGAGACAATGCCTCAGCTGATGTCATCAATTGCAGCTATAAGCGTCTTCCCTTTTGCTGCCAGGGGAATCCTCGAAGGGATCTTTGAAAAAATGAATATCAACTTCAATGATTATATGGAGGAAAGGAAAGAGTATGCGGCTGATTTTGTAATAAAAGCTATTAAGAAGTGACCAGAGTTTGGAGTTAAAAGTTTAGAGTTAATAAATTGAAAATGAAAAGGTGTTTTCTGATAGCAGTTTTCCTGGCAATTCCAGGCTTGTCTGCCCTGAATGCCCAGAAGATAGTGACTCTAAAGGAGTGCTACGACCGGGCATCCACAGCTTCAGCCATAGCAGGCGAGAAAAATACTTATTCCGATATCTGGCAGCTGAAGGATAAAAACCTTACCAAAGGATGGCTTCCGTCATTCGATGCCGGAGGCAGCATTCTCTATAATTCTTCGGTTGTCGACATGACCAGTGTCCTTGGTTCACTTCCGATTCCCGGAATATCCAGCCTGATATCACCGCTGCCTCACGAACAGTATAAAGTCACCGTCGATATCAACCAGGTAATCTATGACGGCGGTGCCATAAAAAGCGCACGCGAAATTGAAAAGGCAGGCATGAATGTAAGCAAAAAAGAAACTGAGACGGACCTCTATAAGTTACGCAGCCAGGTGAATGGCTATTACTTCAACCTATTGCTGATAAGCAGGCAGGGAGAGCTTCTGAATAATTATCTGGGGCTGGTAAACAAACGCATCCAGACCATGGAGTCTGCACTTTCCAATGGTGTCATAATCAAATCCGACATCGATGTAATGACTTCTGAGAAGATAAAAATTGAGCAGCAGATCAGAGAGAATGAAATCATGAAAGCATCTCTTCTTAAGCAGCTATCTGATCTCACAGGAACAGAAATTGATGCCGGTTCCCAATTCATTCTACCCTCATTGCCAGGCGAAATTTCTGATGAATTGATGCGTCCGGAGCTTCAGCTTTTCGACCTGAGGAAAGAACAGCTGGCAGCCGGGCTTAAAGCTGTTGAAAGCAAGCGCATGCCAAAGGCATTCGGTTTTGCCACGCTGGGATATGGCAATCCTCCGGGCAACAATTTTTTCAAGGATGCATTTGAACCATACTATATCCTCGGCGCCGGGATCAAATGGAATATATTTGACTGGAACAAGTCAAAGAACGAAAAAGAGGTAATAACAAGGCAGCAGCAACTATTGGATAAAAGGAAGGAAGACCTTACCGATAATCTTAAACGTCTCCTTCAGTCTAAAAAAGCAGAGATTGAAAACCTGAATTCGCTTGTTGAATCTGATTCCATGCTCATTGCCGTCAGGAAGAGGATCACCGCCGCATCCGAATCGCAATACAATAATGGTACGATCACAGCCACTGAGTATCTCAGCGAACTGAACACCGAACAACAGTCCATTATCAATTACGAGATACATAAGATCAAACTCTCAATGGCCAAAGTTGAGTTTCAGAATATAAGCGGCAAGGAAATTGAATAGCCCCCCTGCTCCCCCTGAATGGGGGTGCTGGACAAAAAGGAATAACCATAATAAATATATAAGCAATATATTACACAATATGAAAACCAGATCATTAATAATCATCGCTGCAATCATGCTTGCCGGCTGTAGAAACAAATCTGACCAGCCTGATGCTTACGGGAACTTTGAAGCTACCGAAGTTATTGTCTCTGCAGAAACCGGCGGAAGGATTCTTCAGTTCACTCCTGTTGAGGGAACTGACATTGAGAAAGGCGCAGAAATTGCCCTTATAGATACCACTCTGTTTCATCTTCAGAAAGCCGAGATAAATGCCGGGATGAAAAGTGTAATTACCCGTATTGGCTCAATAAGTGCCCAGAATGATATCCTCGACCAGCAGATATCAAACCTGAATGTTAATATCACAAGGATTGAAAATATGCTGAAAGATGATGCGGCAACAAAGAAACAATATGATGACCTTGCCGGTCAGGTAGCTGTACTTCGCAAACAGATTGCAGCTAACAATATCCAGAAAGCATCGGTTGATGCGGAACTGTCAGTTTACAAATCAAAAAAAGCTACACTGAACGAGCAGATCACCAGGAGCAGTGTAAAGAGCCCGTTGAAGGGAACAGTAATTGAAAAATATTCCGAAGCAGGTGAAATGACAGCCGCAGGCAAGCCGCTTGTTAAAATAGCGGATCTTTCAATTGTCAAACTGAAAGTATATGTAAGCGGAGCCCAGCTGGGCTCCCTGAAGCTTGGTCAGCAATGCAAAGTCAGAACAGACAACGGCAAGAAGGGATATAATATCTTCGTAGGAACAATAAGTTACATTTCAGGGAAGGCAGAATTCACGCCAAAGATCATCCAGACAAAGGAAGAGCGTGTGACATTTGTATATGCCGTTACGATAGATGTTAATAATGACGGAACACTTAAATCGGGTATGCCCGGAGAAGCAATATTCTGATAAAAACAGAGATGCAAAAAGTAATTGAATCCTTTGGAGTCAGCAAGAAATTCGGAACAACGCAAGCTCTGAAGGATATCTCATTTGAGGTAAATGAATCTGAGATATTCGGTTTCATTGGCCCTGACGGAGCAGGTAAAACGACCCTCTTCAGGATCATTACAACCCTTTTGCTTCCCGATGAGGGGGATATTAAAGTTCTGGGGCTTAATGCAACAACGGGTTATAAAGAGCTCAGAAGCAATATTGGCTATATGCCTGGAAGGTTCAGTCTCTATCAGGATCTCTCGGTCGAGGAAAATCTGAATTTCTATGCAACAGTCTTCGGAACAACCGTGCAGGAAAACTATAACCTGATCTCCGATATCTATTCGCATATCGAACCCTTTAAAAAACGTCTTGCAGGTAAACTGTCAGGAGGGATGAAACAAAAGCTGGCTTTATCATGTGCGCTTATTCATAAACCAAGGCTGCTTGTACTTGATGAGCCGACGACCGGTGTGGATGCAGTATCAAGATCAGAGTTCTGGAGTATGTTGGCAAAATTGAAAGAATATAATATAACTATAATTGTGTCAACACCTTATATGGACGAAGCAATGAAATGCGACAGGGTGGCACTCATCCAGGATGGAAGGTTGTTATCTATTGACGCACCGCAAAAGATAAGGGAAGGGTTCAGTAAAAAGCTTTTTATGGTCCGGGCACCGGACAAATACAAGCTGATAAAGGCCCTGAGGAAATATCCTAATACGAACACGGCATATACCTTCGGAGATTCAATACATGTTACATTTATTGATAATGCCCCAGGTGATATGTTTCCAGCGTTTCTTGAATCAGAAGGTATTTACGGAACGACTATTGAAGAATCCGGGGCTGGTATTGAGGACAGATTCCTCGAATTAATGGAAACAGAAAAAACTCCCCCTTTGAATCCCGCTTCCGGATCCGGAAGCGGGATCGGCGAAGCCAACGGGGGCAGGGGGATATAAAATGACACGTCAGGTAATAATATCGGTTCGCAACCTGGTAAAGAAGTTCGGAGACTTCGTTGCTAATGATAATCTGAATTTTGAGGTTTACGCCGGAGAAATATTCGGATTCCTTGGCGCCAATGGAGCCGGGAAGACTACTGCTCTCAGGATTTTGTCAGGATTGTCATCCCCTACCTCAGGTGAAGTGATGGTTGCAGGATATGATGCAAAAAAGGAGCCGGAGAAAATTAAAAAGAATATCGGTTATATGTGTCAGAAATTCTCTCTTTACGAAGATCTTACAGTAAAAGAGAACATCATGCTTTACGGTGGAATTTATGGCATGAGTCTTCCACTGATCAGGAAGAGAACTGCAGAACTGATGGAAAAGCTGAATTTCAGCGATTATGAAAATAAACTCATATCCGATCTGCCTCTTGGACTGAGGCAGAAGCTTGCCTTCTCCGTTGCAATCCTCCATGAACCTAAAACAGTTTTTCTTGATGAACCGACAGGGGGTGTCGATCCTGTCACACGACGCCAGTTCTGGGAAATGATATATGAAGCTGCTTCAAGGGGGATAACTGTATTCGTAACCACCCATTATATGGATGAAGCAGAATACTGCGACAGGGTATCGATAATGAATGAAGGAAAAATTGTTGCTCTTGACTCTCCGGCCAACCTTAAAAAACAATATAATGCTGAGTCGATTGAGGAGGTATTTATTAAGATTGCAAGACCAGATAATCCCCCATCCCCATGAAGGGGGGCTAAAATCAAGATATTTTTAAAGCCCCCTTTAGGGGGTTTGGGGGCAGATTATTGGGAGTTGAAAAGAGTACTAAAGGACTTAACAAAAAGTAGGTGAATAGATTTCTGGGATTTGTAAAAAAAGAGTTCCTGCATATTTTCAGGGATCCCCGCACACTGATCCTGTTATTCGGGATTCCTGCCGTTCAGATATTATTATTCGGTTTTGTAGTCAGTCAGGATATAAAAAACGCAGGTGTCGCTTTTCTTGATCTGTCAAAAGATGAAGTAACCCAGAAACTAACGGATAAGATTATCTCTTCAGGCTTTTTCAGGCAGACAGAAAACCTGCTGACTTATGATGATATTGATAAAGTCCTTAAAAAAGGCAAGACAAAGGCAGTCATAGTTTATGAAGATAATTTCGGAAGGAATCTGCTTAAAGGAGGGAAGGCATCTATGAGCATCATTGCCGATGGTTCGGAACCAAATACAGCAACCCTGGTAACAAACTACATAATGGCGATCACTATTGATTTCAACAGGGAAATCGCGGGGAATACCGTAGGTTCAGGTTCATTGATAACCCCCGAGGTAAGAATGTTCTATAATCCGGAGCTTAAGGGTCATTTCATGTTCGTTCCGGGGGTTATTACGCTGATACTTATACTTATCTGTGCCCTGATGACTTCCGTGACGATTACCCGCGAAAAAGAGTTCGGAACAATGGAGGTCTTGCTTGTCTCGCCATTGAAGCCTGTCCAGATCATTCTCGGGAAGGTGATGCCATATTTTGTCCTTTCCCTGATAAATGTAATTGTGATACTTATTCTTTCGTGGTTTGTTTTCGGACTGCCGGTAAAGGGGAGCATTGCTCTGCTTCTTGCCGAAAGTATGCTTTACATTCTCATGAGCCTTTCTCTCGGAATTCTGATATCTACAGTCTCAAAGACTATGCAGCAGGCTATCTTTATTTCGCTGATCGGACTGATGCTGCCCACTATCCTTCTTTCGGGATTTATTTTCCCGGTAGAGAACATGCCTTTAGTATATAGATGGCTCTGCACAATTATTCCACCAAGATATTTTATTATAATAATTAAAAACATCATGATAAAGGGAACCGGATTCTTCTATGTATGGAAAGAAACACTGGTACTTGTAGCAATGACCATGATATTCATCGGATTAAGTGTCAGAAATCTTAAAATAAGATTAGAGTAGAAGAAAGGGGCAATGGTGCAAAGGTACAATGGTACAACGTGGGAAAGGAGTAAAATGTTTCCCCCTTTGAAGAGCCTGTCCCGCTTCGGCGGGAGGGAAGGGGGATGTAAAAGACAAAATGAAAAGTATTGTAAATGAGAACCATATTATATCTTATCAGAAAAGAGTTCATTCAGATCTTCCGGAATAAGTTCATAGGGAAGGCAATCTTTGCAGTTCCGATTGTTCAGATGCTTATCCTTGTTCCGGCAGTTACTTTCGAGATCAGGAATGTAAGTATCTGCATAATCGACAGGGATATGACGCCAGAGTCAAGAGGATTGATCGGCAGGCTCGAGGGCTCGTCTTTCTTTAAGGTGAGGTATTCCACTTATTCTGAAGAAGAGGCAAATAATCTGCTTCACAGGGGCAAATGTGATCTCATTCTCCAGTTCCCGTCAGGGTTCGGTAAGGAAATAATGACAGGCAAACCAGGCAGGCTCCTTGCTTCAATAAATGCAATCAATGCCTCATCGGCACAGCTTACGTGGGCTTATCTGAATGGCGTGATCCGTGATTATAACATGGATCTCATCAGAGAGAATATAAATATGAATCCTGCGACACTGCCCCCGGTAATAAATGTTACCAACCGGTACTGGTATAATGAAATGCTTAATTACAAGTATTATATGCTTCCGGGGATACTGGTAATCCTGGTTACTGCAATCGGGTTCCTTCTTGCAGGACTAAACATGGTGAGAGAGAAAGAGGTCGGAACAATTGAACAGATAAATGTCACTCCGGTCAGACGGTATCATTTTGTAATTGGCAAAATGGTTCCATTCCTGTTAATTGGCCTTTTTGACCTGGCCATTGGAATGATACTGGGAAAGCTGGCTTTCAATATCCCTTTTGAGGGAAGCATAGCATTACTGTTCCTCAGTGCGACCCTGTTTCTCATAGCTGTTCTCGGACTTGCCCTTTTCATTTCGACTTTTTCATCAACTCAGCAGCAATATATGTTTGTTGCCTTCTTCTGCATGATAATCTTCATACTGATGAGCGGTGTATTCACGCCTCTTGAAAGCATGCCGGTATGGGCACAGAAGATTGATGCTATAAATCCGGTTGCATACCTTATGCGGATCAACAGGATGGTAATGCTTAAGGGCTCAACTATTCATGATATCAGCCACGATCTTTATGCACTGATAATGATTGCTATTGCATCCACTGCACTTGCTGTAAACCGCTACAGGAAAACGACTTAAAAGTTTTAAAGTCGAAAGTCCATATCACTTTATTGAGATAACCGCTTCAACCGGCCAGTGATCGGAAATAAATAGTTTCCTTTCCTTTTTTGTGATTGTGTTGTTTTCCAAAACTTTCATGCCGTTCCTGACGAAGATGTAATCTATTCTTCCAGAACCTGGTTTGTCAGAAAATCCATTAAAGGTAAAAGCAGGTCCGCCAGGTTTTTTTTCTGAAATAAGATAACTATCGTTTAACAGAGGAATACTTTCTGCCGGACCGGTAAGGATTGCATATCCTCTGGCTGAAGGGAGCATATTAAAATCGCCGGTAATGATAAACGGGAAGCCGGAAGCAATACTATCGACTTTAAATAATAGCAACCTGGCACTCATTGTTCTTGCCGAATCCGAATCATGAGCAAAATGCGTATTAAAGAAATAAAAATGATCGTGACTTCTTTTATCTACCAGCTCAATCCAGGTAACAATCCTTGGCAATGAGGCCCCCCAGTCCTTTGAACCAGCCGAATCAGGCTTTCCTGACAGCCAGAAAGTTTTGGCTCTTGCCATATCAAATCTGTCTTTCCTGAAGAACAGAGGATTCATCTCTCCCTCCTTAATCCCATCACTTCTGCCAACGCCGACCGACATGTAATCCTTCAGATAAGTCTGGAGCACCTCATACTGGTTCAGAAGCACCTCCTGCATCCCCAGCACGTCAGGCTTTTCATTTTTAATGAAACTGCAGACCATAGATGCTCTTTTTGGCCAGGAATTGGAACTGTCGTGGGGATTGTCATACCTGACATTCAGAGTTATCACTTTTATTTCATTTTTTCCTGATTTATGCGAACAACTCCAGAAAATCACAATAAATATCAGTGAAAAACAGAATGGAAGCCGTTTCATCATCGTCTAATTTTATTCAAATATAATCATTATGATTTATATGCCTCTCTGAGGCTGGGTCAGTGAGAAAAAAGCTCATCCATGAATTATTTTTATCTTTGCTCCCGAAGAATTCATGGAATAAAAAATAAATGCCAGATATCATTAAACTCCTTCCCGATTCTGTTGCTAACCAGATTGCAGCAGGCGAGGTCATCCAGCGGCCAGCTTCGGTTGTCAAGGAGCTTATGGAGAATGCAGTCGATGCAGGAGCGAAGAGTATCAGCGTAATTATTAAAGACTCAGGCAAGACCCTTATTCAGGTAGTTGACGACGGCGAGGGCATGTCGGAGACTGATGCAAGGCTTTCTTTTGAGCGCCATGCCACATCAAAGATATCAACTGCAAATGACCTCTTTGCTATCAGCACCAAGGGATTCCGGGGCGAAGCACTCGCATCAATAGCAGCAGTAGCAATGGTTGAACTGAAAACCCGGAAAGAAGAAAATGAGACCGGGACTGTAATAGTAATTAACGGATCAAAGGTCGAAAAGCAGGAACCATGCAGCTGTCCAAAGGGTTCAAGTTTCTCAGTCAAAAACCTATTTTACAATATCCCTGCGAGAAGAAAATTCCTGAAGTCGGATACGACCGAACTGAGGCATATAATAAATGAATTCCAGAAAATTGTTATTGCCCATACCGATATAAAGTTCTCCCTTCACCATAATGATACTGAAGTATATAACCTGCCTCCAGGGAATCACAGGCAGCGCATTATCGGCGTTTTCGGGAAACAGATTAACCAGGATCTCATAACCCTTGAAACTAAGACCAGCCTTATCTCCCTGACAGGTTTTATAGGGAAGCCAGAAGGTGCCCGGAGAACCTATGGCGAACAGTTTTTCTTTGTGAATAACCGCTTCATGAAACATCCTTACTTTCACAAAGCAGTCGCAGAAGCATATCAGAATATTCTCCCGGCAGATGCAATTCCGACATATTTTATCTTTATGGAAGCCGACCCCTCCTCGATCGATATAAACATCCATCCTACCAAAACAGAAATCAAGTTCGAGGACGAAAGGTCCATATGGCAGATACTCATGGCTTCAGTTCGGGAGGCACTTGGGAGGTTTAACATTGTCCCATCTCTCGATTTTGAAAATGAAGCATTGATCGACATTCCTGTCCGGAGCTCTTCAGACACCCTTCCTCCTTCTCCTGAAATTGAAATAAATCCACGCTATAATCCATTCGACGGAGATGAACCCTCTATGAGCAAACCCGGTTTCATCGAAAGATTTGAACGGGAAAACAACGCAAACTGGGAGAAACTCTATACTGCATTTGAGAAAGAAAATGAATCTCCTGAAAATGTCGAAAAAATCAGTGAGAGAGGTAGAAAATTTTTCCAGGTCAAAAACAAATATATAGTATGCCCTGTCAGGTCAGGCCTTATGGTCATTGACCAGAAAAGGGCTCACGAAAGAGTCCTGTATGAGAAATTCCTTGAATGTCTCAGTAAAAATGATCCTGTAAGCCAGAGTGAATTATTCCCTGTAACTATGGAACTAAATCCGGCAGATATCCTGGTTTTAAAGGAGATTGAAGATGGGATAAGGCTGCTTGGATTCAATATTGTTTTCAAGGCTGAAAATAAAATATTAATAAAAGGACGCCCTTCAGAATTTATCTCAAATGATCCGGCAGAGATGCTCGGGTTAATAATAAATGAATTTAAATCCAGCCAATCCGATCCATCGTCCGGCGGAAAAGAGAAACTGGCTGCTGCATTGGCTGGAGCATCGGCAATACCTTATGGTAAAGTTCTGGATCAAAGTGAAATGGAGAATCTTTTTGATGTTCTCTTCGCTTGCTCCGCTCCAAATTATTCTCCCAAAGGCAAACCTGTAATAATGATCATCTCACTGGACGATCTTGATAAAAAATTCAAATAGCCTTTTAATGACATATTGTCGGATTCATTCATAAATAATAGCTTTGGCCCGACAATTGATAGAAATGAAATCATTTAAAATCAACTGATGAACGGATATGGAAGAGGATTTGCAGGATTGACGCCGGTGGTAAAGAATATCATCCTTATCAATGCCCTGATGTTTTTTGCCTATTGGGCAGGTACTAAGTTCTTTAATCTGGACCTTAACGCGATACTTGGACTATATTTCCCGAAATCTGATAATTTCAAGCCTGTCCAGATTCTGAGCCATATGTTCATGCATGCCAATATCTGGCATATCTTCTTCAACATGTACGCACTTTTTATATTCGGAATCATGCTTGAAAATGTCTGGGGTCCAAAACGATTCCTGATTTTCTACCTGGTATGCGGATTTGGTGCGGCTCTCGTTCATGAATCTGTGATTGCATACGAATACAGCAAGATTGCACGTACCCTCACTCCTGAAAATCTTCAGCTCGTGCTGAAGGAAGGATCGGCTTACTGGAGGGAAGGAAAAGTGTTTCAAGATACTGCAATGAAGGATCTTCAGGTCCTGCTGAACATACCTACCGTGGGAGCCTCAGGTGCAATTTTCGGAGTACTGCTTGCTTTCGGCATGCTCTTCCCGAATACACAGCTTATGATCATTTTCCCCCCGATTCCTATAAAAGCAAAGTATTTTGTACTGGCCTATGGCGGAATTGAACTCATCCTGGCAATAACCCAGCCCGGAAGCACTATAGCACATGCTGCACATGTCGGGGGTATGCTCTTCGGCTATATCCTTATCAAATACTGGCAAAAAACAACGACAACACTTTATTGATGGGACTGCTTGACGATATAAAATCTTCATTCAGGAAAGGGAGCAGCGTTACTAAGCTCATTTATATCAACGTTACTGTCTTTCTCTTAATATCAATTACTTTAATTCTGGGATACCTCCTGAATAACCAGGTTATCCCCTCAAAAACGCTTGACCTGCTGACTGTCCCGGCTTCACTGAAATCACTTGCCAGCAAACCATGGACCCTCATCACATACATGTTTACCCATAAGGATATCTGGCATATCCTCTTCAATATGCTGTGGCTCTATTGGTTTGGCATTATTTTCCTTGAGTATCTCGACCAGAGGAAGCTTGTTTCGGTTTACCTTCTCGGTGGGCTCTGCGGGGCTGCAGTATATATCCTGGGCTTCAACATTTTCCCGGCATTCAGGGGAGTGGTTGATGAATCGGTTGCAATGGGCGCTTCAGCATCAGTGATGGCTGTGGTCGTAGCAATTGCAGCTTATGTGCCTGATTATACCGTTCAGCTCTTTCTTCTGGGGAAGATAAAGATAAAATATCTGGCACTGGCGATTTTTGTGCTGACGTCAATTATGGATTTTTCTGTTAATTCAGGAGGGAAACTGGCACATATCGGAGGAGCTCTTTTCGGATATCTTTATACACTGGCTCTCAAAAGAGGAAATGATCTCGGGAAAGGCATCAACAAAATCATAGATTTTTTTGCTACTCTTTTCAAACCCCGTAAAAAGCTTAAAGTCACATATAAAAAACCTGCTTCGGATTACGACTATAATAAAACTAAATCTGAGAATCAGGAAAAGATCAACCGGATACTGGATAAGATCTCCAAAGGAGGATATGAAAGCCTTTCAAAAGAGGAGAAAGACACACTTTTCAAAGAGAGCCAGAAGAAAAACTGATCATTGAAAAAAATTGTATATAGAGCCATGCTGGCTGTAAACATTTTATTTGCAGCATCTCTTCTTTTGTCATATCTCGCAGTAAATATAAGCCCGGGGAAATTTGCACTTCCAGCTTTTTTCGGCCTTGCTTACCCCTATCTTCTCCTTGTAAATATTCTCATGGCACTGACATGGGCTATTCTGTTGAAATTTGAAGCTTTGATTTCAGTTGTTGTAATAGCCCTGGGGATAACTCACCTCACCAATTATTTAAAAATCGGCAAGTCAACAGGGAAAAAGGAAGGGACATTTAAGGTAATGAGCTACAACCTGCGTCTTTTCAATAATTTCGAGAGTCAGAACATCAGTTCTGAGAAGAAGGTGCTTGCATTTCTGAAAGGGCAGAAGCCTGATATCCTATGCCTTCAGGAGTTCTATGTCAATGGCGATCCGGCACAGAAGGATTCTTCTGTCAAAAGTTCATTGGGCGGAGGTTATTATTCGCACATGAAAATGATCGGAAGCGGTAAAAACCATTATTACGGAATTGCAACATACAGCAGGTACCCGATTGTCGGCAGGGGTGAGATAAACCATCCGGGATCCTCCAGTCTTTCAATTTACACCGACATTGTTATCAAAAAAGACACCTTCAGGATCTTTAACAATCATTTACAATCTTTCCGGCTGCGGAATATTGAAAAATCATTTCTTGAGGAGATGACTACACCTGATCAAAAAGAGACCCTCGATGAGATTAAGAGTCTGTCAGTCAGCCTGAAAAAAGGATTTATCAGGAGAGCCAAACAGGCTCAGACCGTGAAGGAAAAGGTAAACTCATCGCCTTATCCAGTGATTGTTGCCGGCGATTTCAATGATACGCCTGTATCATATTCATATAGGAGAATCAGGAAGGGCCTGAATGATTCATTTGTAAGCTCAGGATACGGGGCCGGTTTCACATACAAGGGAAACTATCCGCCAAACAGGATTGATTATATTCTTTTTGACAATTCGTTAGATTGCAGGGTTTTTAATATAATAAGGGTCAGATACTCTGATCATTATCCCATAGCGGCATATTTCATTAAGAAGCCTTAAAAGGGCAGCTTTCTGAAATCAACATTTCCGCCGCTGATTATCAAACCGGTTTTTTTACCCCTGAAAAACTCCGGATTCTCTTTCACAATTGCAAGAACGGTTGCCGAGGATGGCTCAATAACTATCTTCATCCTCTCCCACACTAAAAGCATGCATTCAATAATCTTTTCCTCGCGTGCGGTAAAAATATCATCGACATTTTTTCTGATTATTGTAAAGGTAAGCTCGCTGAGTGATGTAAGAAGCCCGTCAGCTATTGTCACAGGGTTTATAGACGGAATAATCCTGCCAGTTCTGAATGATTCCCTTGCATCGCTTGCATTGAGAGGCTCAGCACCAATAACTTTGATTTTATCATTAATGCTTTTTATAGCAGTCGATGTCCCGCTCATCAATCCCCCTCCGCCTATCGGCGCAGCAACAATCTGAAGATCCGGCACCTCATTCAGTAATTCCAGCGATGCAGTGCCCTGACCGCAGATGACATTAAAGTTGTCGTAGGGATGAACCAGAGTTGCCCCGGTTCTGTCAATTATTTTTTGTGCAGTCTCCTCCCGCGCCTGAAGGGTCGGTTTGCAGAATGTAATTTCAACTCCATATCCCTTCACTGCATTTTTTTTAACCTCAGGTGCTGTTTCAGGCATAACAATGAAAGCTTTAACTCCGTTCATGCTGGCTGCAAGTGAAAGGGCTGCTGCGTGATTTCCTGATGAATGAGTGACCACTCCTCTCTGTTTCTGATCTTCGTTCAGGGAAAGAATGGCATTTGTCGCTCCCCTGAACTTGAACGCTCCCACTTTCTGGAAATTTTCGCATTTGAAAAACAACTCGCATCCGAATATTCTGTTCAGCTGTTGAGAGGTTAAAACTGGTGTCTGATGAATAAATGGTTTTATCCTGGAATGGGCGGACTGGATATCAGAGAGGGACGGGAGATTCATTTTTTTATAAAATTTTTAGCATACCAAATTAACAAAAAAAAGCTGCCCTTAATGAGCAGCTTTTTAATATTATTATTATCAGATATTAACCAAAAATACTGAATGCAACGGTTACGCCTGCCATAACAACGGCAACCATCGACATAAGTTTGATCAGGATATTCATAGAGGGACCGCATGTATCTTTAAACGGGTCACCAACGGTATCGCCAACGATACTGGCTTTGTGGCATTCGCTTTTCTTGCCGCCGTAATTGCCTCTTTCTATGTATTTCTTGGCATTATCCCATGCACCGCCGGCATTATTCAGCATACTGGCGAGAGTGAAACCCGTTGTCATTCCACCCATTAGCAGACCAACAACACCTGGGACTCCAAAAATAATTCCTGTTACAACCGGAACTATTATAGCCATAAGGGCTGGAACTACCATTTCTTTCTGAGCTCCTTTGGTTGCAATTGCAACGCATTTTGCATATTCCGGTTTCCCGGTACCTTCCATGATGCCCGGAATTTCCTTGAATTGTCGTCTTACCTCATCAACCATTCGACTTGCATTCCTTCCGACTGCTTTCATAGCCATTGCGACGAATACGAAACACATCATGGCGCCAATGAAAAGACCAGCCAGTAATATCGGGTTGAATAATGAAAGGTTATATGCTGATACAAAATCTTTGATGCCTGCGTCAGTTACCAGAATTGCATGCTGTCCGGCCTGAACAACAGCAGGGGCATGGCTCTTATAAAATAATACATCACCAATCTGTTTATATCCATCAACACTCTTGTCAGCAAGCCTGCCAAGCCACAGTTTTATTTCTTCCATATATGCTGCAACCAGTGCAAGTGCCGTAAGAGCTGCTGAACCAATGGCAAAACCTTTACCTGTGGCAGCGGTAGTATTTCCGAGCCCGTCAAGAGCATCGGTTCTTTCCCTGACTTCTTTGGGAAGTTCAGACATCTCGGCATTTCCGCCTGCGTTATCGGCAATTGGTCCGAAAGCATCAGTAGCAAGAGTAATTCCAAGAGTGGAAAGCATTCCAACTGCTGCAAAGCCAACGCCGTAAATACCTGTAGCAAAATTATGGAATCCACCGGCAAAACCGTATGCAGCAATAATACCTGCAACAATTGTAAGAACCGGAACCCATGTCGAGAACATTCCGACAGCCATACCTTCAATAATTACGGTTGCTGGTCCCTGCTGGGATTGTTTTGCTATACCTTGTGTAGGGCTGTATCCGTCTGATGTAAAATATTCAGTGGCCTGACCGATAATAACACCGGCAACAAGACCTGAAACTGCGGCCCCGAATACACCCCAGGTTATCCAGTTTGCCCAGGCCATAACTGCAAGCACAACAAGAATGAGAGCAGAGCTGCCTCCCGTACCAAGAAGAAGTGCACGAAGAAGAGTCTTTGGAGATGCATCTTCTTTTGTCCTGACCATATAAATACCTGCTATTGAAAGCAATATGCCTATTGCTGAAACCAGCATCGGAGCTATAATGGCTTTTATCTGATAATCACCCTGACCAGCTATTACCGGCAGTGCGGCACCAAGAGCTGCGGTTGAAAGGATTGATCCTGCATATGATTCATATAAGTCTGCACCCATACCGGCTACGTCGCCAACATTGTCACCAACGTTATCTGCAATTGTTGCCGGGTTGCGTGGGTCATCTTCAGGTATGCCGGCTTCAAGTTTGCCAACAAGGTCAGCACCTACGTCAGCTGCTTTTGTAAAGATACCGCCTCCGACACGGGCAAAAAGAGCCTGTGTTGATGCACCCATACCGAAGGTGATCATAGTTGCAGTTATCTCAACAAATGCCTGGTGCTGGTCAATTCCCTTCTGGACAAATGTAAGTCCAAGCCACTGAAGACCATTTGCCATATGCTCGGGTGTGAAAATAGCCTTTGTAAGAAGGAGGAACCAGAGGGCAATATCCAGTAGTCCAAATCCCACAACAACAAGGCCCATAACAGCACCGCTCCTGAGAGCGATCTTTAAGCCTTGATTCAGGGATTTTGAAGAGCCTTCTGCAGTCCTGTTCGATGCCCATGTTGCAGTATTCATTCCCAGGTAACCGCAAAGCCCTGAGAAAAATCCTCCGGTGAGGAAGGCAACCGGAACAAATGGGTTTTGTACACCCATAAAAGCCAGGATGGCCAGCAAAACCGCAAGAACGATGAATACCTTTGTAACTACTGTGTACTGGCTTTTCAGGTAGGCCATTGCGCCTTCCCTGACATACATTGCAATCTCCTGCATTTTTTCTGAACCCGGATCTTGCTTCTTCATACCCTTAAAGAAGATCCAGGCGAACAGTAATGCAGTTAGAGCTGAAATTGGAACAATCCAAAATAAACTACTGATCATGACATCTGTTTTTAATTATAAATTATGTGTTTTTGAAATGTAAATATTTTTGCCGGTACAAAACTAAATTAGTTTTTTATTAATGCAAATGAAAAAATGATATTCTTGGATCAGAATTTTATGAATATTATTATTTGATCTTAATTATAAATAAGAGCGGATCTCACGAAAAGTTGATCCCGGAGATTAAAAACGTGAAGAGATCTTCCTTAAATTTCTCTGAAAAACTCGTAATTAATGTCTTCCAGCTGCTTCATTGAAGGGTATGGATAAAATGCCATTTCATCTTTCGACCCAACATAAAATCCTGTTTCAATGGTCCTGTAAAGGAGAGTACCTGAGAAAATTCTTTGTACGGTCTTCATATGCTTTTCATATTCACCCTTTAATATCTCCAGGCAGTCCCTAAGGTGTCCAACATTTGAATATGGCAGGTGTTCAGCTGACCCGGAAAGCGGATTTGTTGCCAGTTCTCCCAACTTCAGCTCAACAAAGAATAGTTTAGGCAGAACAATCGGTATCGAATTGTCCGTGAGCCTTTTAAGAAAGACTGAAGGGGGCAGGCCACTTGCTACAAGAGGTGTTACCGGACACAGTTCCTGGTACAGGTGAAGGGCCTTCTGAGATTCCTGCGATTTATCATATGGTGCTTTTTTTAATTCCAGCACACATCCATGATCAGTCGTAAGGTAAAGACTCTTCAGCGCTGAGGTTGGAATTGTCTCCAGAACTCTGTAGACAGAAAGATAAACAGAGCTTTTAGGACTGCCATCTTCTTTTGCAACACATCTTTTGTTGAGGCTCTCCAGATCAATGATCTTCTCAATTTGCGATAGATCGACTTCAAAAAAAATTGTTTGGCCTTTGTTTCTTTTCTTAGTCCCGGTCGACAGGTACATGCCAAAACCTTGCGGGGGAAGCATAGAAGCCACAAGTGCTTCTGGCGTGCAGGTTAAATAGATGTATTTACTCATAGGTTTATAGTTTAAATAAACAATGATCTACCCAAAAAAATGATATTACAAAGAACTCAATATATAATCCTTATCAAATTTAAACTTCTTTTTACAACAATTCAAGACTCAGACAGGTTTTCATTCTTAATTTCCAGCACAGTTTCTTAATAAATAACTGTTACTTTATTACATTTGCCCGGGTATTAATCTGAATCCGAATTCAAACTAAAACAAGTCATGAGTAATTTTTTTGATGATAAGATATCCGACAGACTTGGTGGTCTCAACTTCGGGAAATCGACCGTCATTTATAAATTCGAACTTATCAAAAGGGCAAAGGCGGCAGTAAAGCTCGCTCACCCCGATATCAAGCTTATCGATATGGGAGTTGGTGAACCCGACTGGCCGGCAGATGAGATAGTTGTAAAGGTGCTGGCCGAGGAGGCAGGCAAACCTGGCAACAGGTGGTACGCCGATAACGGGATCCCTGAATTCCAGGTTGCTGCAGCAGGTTATCTTGAAAATGTCTACGGACTGAAAGGTATAAACCCCTCTGAGCATATTATTCATGGCATTGGATCCAAACCTGTGCTCGCCATGCTTCCGGTATGTTTTATTAACCCCGGTGATGTCCTTCTTACGACAGTCCCGGGATATCCTGTAACAGCAACATATACAAAGTATCTGGGAGGTGAAGTATATAACCTTCCATTGCTTGAATCAAATTCTTTTCTACCCGACCTTCGATCAGTTACCAAACCGGTCCTAAATAAGGCCAAGCTCCTTTATCTTAATTATCCAAATAATCCAACCGGAGCAGTTGCAACTAAAGAGTTCTTCAGAGAAGTGGTTGATTTTGCAATGAAAAATAATATTGTGGTTGTTCATGATGCAGCGTACGCCGGTTTGACCTATGACGGTTACAAGCCATTGAGTTTCCTTTCAGTCGAGGGAGCCATGGAAGTAGGTCTTGAAGTCCATTCACTTTCAAAAGCCTTCAATATGACTGGATGGAGGATCGGGTTTGTATGTGGGAACAGCAAGGCGATAAATGCCTATGCCACAGTCAAGGACAATACCGATTCAGGACAGTTCAGGGCTATTCAGAAAGCTGGCATCCAGGCGTTGAAACATCCTGAAATCACTGAACGAACCATAGAAAAATATTCCAGGAGATTCAATCTGCTCGTTGATGCCCTGAATGAGGCAGGTTTCGCGGCAAAGAAACCTAAAGGCTCTTTTTATTGCTATGTGAAGGCGCCTGCAGGCACTGAAGACGGGAAAATATTTAAAACAGCATCTGAATTTTCAGAATTCCTCATCAGGGAATCATTGGTCTCAACTGTACCATGGGATGATGCCGGCAAATATGTCCGGTTTTCTGTCACTTTTGAAGCCGACTCTGTTCAGCAGGAAAAAGAGGTAATAAATGAGATGAAAGCCAGAATGCTGAAGCTGAAGCTGAAATTCTGATCACTCCTGTTTTAAACACTCAATAAAGGATCACTCAAATGCCAAAAATATCAGCGGTAATCATAGCATTCAATGAGGAGCAATATATTGAAAAATGTCTGGCCTCATTGGAAGATGTTGCTGATGAGATTGTTGTAGTTGATTCCTTTTCGACGGATCGTACGGAAGATATTTGCGGTAAATTCAATGTCAGATTCAGTAAACATAAATTTGAAGGCTACGTGGAACAAAAGAATTATGCTTTATCGCTGGCTGCTTTTCCTTATGTTCTGTCGCTTGATGCTGATGAGGCTCTGAGTGATGAGTTAAAGAAATCTATCCTGAAAATAAAAGACAATTTTATATATGACGGATATATTTTAAATCGTCTTAATAATTACTGTGGAAAGTGGATAAACCATTCCCGATGGTACCCCGACAAACATCTTAGACTTTTTAATCCGACCAAAGGCAAATGGACGGGCCCGAACCCGCACGACAGGTTTAAAATGAATCCGGGCAGCAAAGTAACGAGGCTAAAAAGTGATATCTATCACTGGTATTATGCATCTATGGAGGAGCATTGGGATAAGGTTAACCTGTTCTCAACAATAAGCGCAAATGAATATTTTAAAGCCGGCAGGAAATCAGGGCCGCTTACCGCTCATGTACATATGGGGTGGAGCTTTTTCAGGTCTTATATACTGAATGCAGGATTCCTGGATGGCTATCTTGGCTATGCGGGATGTTTAATCACTGCAATGTCAAGTTTTCTCAAGTATTCGAAGCTCAGGAGACTATATAACCAGTCAGAAAAATCAGGAAGAAACAAGAGATGAATTTTGAAGATGATATAAGAAACTCATTGAAAACTCTAAGGGATGGAGGAGTAATTCTATATCCCACTGACACGATATGGGGACTTGGGTGCGATGCAACAAATCAGGCGGCGGTTGAAAAAATCTTCAGGATAAAATCGAGATGTGAAGGCAGGAGCCTGATTGTTCTGGTTGATGGTGATGCCATGCTTGAAAGATATGTAAGGGATATTCCCGAAATAGTTTTTGAGCTCACTTCTGTCTCAGATACCCCGATAACAATCGTTTATCCTGAAGGAAGAAACCTTGCGCCGGGCGTCTATAACGAGGACGGCTCAATAGGAATAAGGATTTGCAGTGAACCATTCTGCAATGAGCTGATCACCAGATTCCGCAGGCCTTTAATCTCAACTTCAGCGAATATCAGCGGGAAGCCATCCCCTTCAAATTTCGGCGAGATAAAGGATGAGATAATAAAATCTGCCGGTTATGTTGTAAAATACCGGCAGGAAGACAATCGGAAGAATAAACCATCGTCTGTTATTAAAATCGATAAAAACGGAGCCTTTAAAATTATCCGGATGTGATCTAATTCATCGATCTCACATGTCCCGAACCTGAAGCCCTTGCATCAATCTTCGGATTACCATAGTAACTGACATTGCCACTTCCGGAGATACTGGCTTTCAGAGAATCACCGGCCCTGCAGGTACAGTTGCCGCTTCCCGAAACATGTACTTCGAGATGATCAATTTCCATGTATTCACCCTTGTAATTGCCCGATCCACTGATTGAAATGTTCCCTCTGTCGGCTTTACCTGCCGCGTTTATGTAAATATTCCCGGAACCTGAAATACCGCATTCCAGGTTATCTGCCTCCAATTCTGCAGTTGTCAGTCTCCCGCTGCCGCTTACACTAAAATTCAGGTTATCAGCACCTTTTATCGGATCAAGTATTTCAGCATTACCTGATCCGGAGACACCCAGACTATTAAGTTCCGGCATGGTGATATAAACATGCACCTTTTCATTAAAGTTAAAGTTGAAGCGCCAGTTTTCCTGCTTTATTACAAGCCTGTCCCCTGATACTTCAGTAATTACTTCCTTAAGATCGCTCTTATCCCCTTCAATAACCACGCTGAATTCCGGACCGATTTTAATTTTCAGGTCACCTGAAATCCCGAAGTTGACTTTTGTAAACCCTTTTACATCCCTGGTTTCCTTTTCCTGACCTGATGCAATGCTGCTCAGAATGGCAACCATAAACAATAATGATGCTACTTTTTTCATTATGATTTTATTAAGGTTAGAATTAATTTCTAATAAAGACAGCTATTTTTGTGAAATGTTGCATGAAATTTATAAATGAGGCTATCCTTCATCCAAATATTATTTGAAATCCTTTAATCACAGAGATTCCTCGGCTGGCAATCGGAATGACAGGGAAGAACTTAATAGAAGGAAGTAATTGAACAGGAAGATTCCTCGCTGGCGCTCGGAATTCCGAATGGAGCTCAGCGAAATGAGAAATCCCCAAATAAAAAAACCGTGGTTAATTAATCTCCGTCAATCCTTCCGGGAGATCCATTTCAATAAGTCTTTTCCTCTTATCAACAGATATGATGAGATCCTTGTGAAAGGGGACAAGTAATTCTTTTCCTTCTGCAGTTTTTAATACCAGCAGCATTTGTCCCGGATTTTCAATGATATCATTTACTGTTCCAAGCAATCTGTTTCCGGAGAGAAATACAGAAAAACCGCTGAGGCCTGTGGATTTAAATTCCGGGTGTTTGCCTTTTAGGGCCGAAGTCAGAAATATTTCGCAGCCGATGAACTCAATAATTTTTTCTACTGAATCGTACCCGTTGAATTTCAGTCTGAGGATGTCAGCTCCTGTGCTCTCCGATTCTGAAATAAAAAAAGGAACCGGTTTCCCATCTGTTTCAATGAAAACCGATTCCATTTCAGGTATCTTTTCTATGAAAGCTTCTTCAAGCTTAACTATTATGGTGCCGTCGAAGCCGTGAGCTTTTAAAATACGTCCAAGTAATATGTGGGCATCGTATGCCAACGGATCACTGATCCTTTAAACCACGAATTATTCCTGCGGTTTCTCTTCTGCAGCTGGTTCCTGTGCTTCACCGGCAACAGGTGCTTCAGAAGTCTCAGCGGCAGGAGCCTGCTCTTCAACTACTGCTTCAGCTTTCTCAACTACTGCTTCAGCTTTCTCAGCAACTGCTTCAGCTTTCTCAGCAACTGCTTCGGCTTTATCTGCTGCTTCGGCTTTTGCTGCTAAATCTGCCTGTTTCTTGGCAAGCCTGGCGACTCTCACTTCGTTAACCTTTTTCTCTGCAGCCAGTTTACCTACCAGTTCCTCATCCCTCGATTTCTCAAGGCCTGATTTCTTGGATTCAATTTTTTCTTCATTCTGCTTCATCCACTCATCAAAACGTTTCGTGGCTTCAGCTTCATCAAAAGCACCCTTCTTTACACCCTCAAGAAGATGCTTTTTTATAAGAATACCTTTGTAAGACAGGATAGCCCTGCATGTTTCAGTGGGCACTGCGCCATTTTGCAGCCAACCCAGAGCCTTATCGAAATCGAGTTCGATTGTGGCGGGGTTGGTGAGCGGATTATATTTTCCGATCAATTCAATGTATCTGCCATCCCGTGGCGACCTGCTATCTGCTACCACAATGTGGTAATAGGCCAGTTTTTTGCGGCCTTTCCTAGCTAATCTGATTTTAACTGCCATTAATTTTTTACGCTTTTTATTTAACCTGCTTTTTAAATTGTGGGTGCAAAGATAATTAAAAATTGAAAGTAAACAATCTCATTAAAAACAGATTCGGAACAATGTTCGTAAATTCAAAAATGAAAATATTAATTCTTATCCCTTTTTTATCTATTTTTGTGTACCAACCCAAATCGTTTTATCTCCTCGTTCTATGGCCGTTTTTTCTCACTTACACATTCATACTCAATACTCTATATTAGATGGTGCATCGAATATCCCTCACCTGATCGATAAGGTGAAATCACTGGGGATGGAAGCCCTTGCTATAACCGATCACGGCAATATGTTTGGGGTCAAGGAGTTTCATAATATCACCACAAAAAAGGGAATAAAACCGATAATCGGCTGTGAAATTTACGTTGCCAGGAGATCAATGTCCGATACAACAGGAAAAGAGGATCGTTCCGGCGATCACCTGATTCTTCTCGCCAAGAACCTCAAAGGGTATAAAAACCTGATAAAGCTTGTTTCAAATGCCTGGATAAAAGGATTTTACTACAAGCCAAGGATAGATAAAGAATTACTTGCAAAATACAGCGAAGGGTTGATAGGCTCTTCAGCATGCCTCGCAGGAGAGATCCAGGATGAGATCCTGAATGGCACGATTGCCGGGGCTGAGGCTGCATTGAAAAGCTATATTGATATTTTCGGCGAGGATTTTTACCTCGAGGTAATGCGTCACGAAACCACTGATCCTGAAGCTGACAGGAGTGCTTTTCCCCTGCAGCAGAAAGTAATTGAAGTGCTTAAAAAGCTCTCTGTAAAATATAACGTAAAGCTCATTGCGACCAATGATGTGCATTTCATCAATGCTGAGGATGCTGAAGCTCATGATCGACTCATCTGTATAAATACCGCAAAGGATATTGACGATCCCAACAGGCTCAGATATTCAAAGCAGGAGTACGTAAAGACTGAAGAGCAGATGCGGGAGATTTTCAGTGACATTCCTGAAGCCATTGACAATGTAGCCCTGTTGGTTGCAAAAATTGAGAAATATAAGCTCGATCACGATCCGATTATGCCGGAATTTGATCTTCCCGAGGGCTATACTGATAAGGATGAATACCTCAGATTCCTGACCTATGAGGGGGCAAAAGTCAGGTGGGGTGACCTCACGAAGGAAAGAGCCGAGAGAATCGATTTTGAACTGGATACAATAGCTCAGATGGGTTTCCCAGGGTACTTCCTTATCGTTCAGGATTTCCTTAGTGCCGCCCGGGAAATGGGGGTATCGGTCGGCCCAGGAAGAGGCTCGGCGGCCGGCTCGGCAGTTGCTTTCTGTCTCAGGATAACCGACATTGACCCTATCAAGTACGGGCTCCTCTTCGAAAGATTCCTCAACCTCGACAGGATATCAATGCCCGATATTGACATCGATTTTGACGAGGACGGCAGGGATTCCGTTCTTAGATATGTCGTCAATAAATACGGGCACGACAAGGTGGCGCATATCATAACATTTGGTTCGATGGCTGCAAAAATGGCTATCCGCGATGTTGCAAGGGTCCAGAAACTTCCGCTGCCTGATGCGGACCGGCTCGCCAAGCTTGTTCCTGAAAGACCTGGTATAACTCTCGCTGAAGCCTATGAAGAGGTACCTGAGCTTGCAAAGGAAAGAAACTCATCGAATAAGCTTATCGCTCAGACGCTAAAATATGCTGAAGTCCTTGAAGGCTCGATACGGCAAACCGGCGTTCACGCATGCGGGATCATCATCGGAAAAGATTCCCTTGATAATTACATCCCTCTCTGCACGGCAAAGGATACTGACCTCTATGCCACTCAGTTTGATGGAAGCCACGTCGAGTCGGTCGGGTTGCTCAAAATGGATTTCCTGGGTTTAAAAACACTTTCAATTATCAGGGATGCCGTCGATAATATAAAAAAATCAAAGGGAGTTGAAATTAACATTGAAGAGCTTCCACTTGATGATAAACAAACTTTTGAACTCTTCAGCAACGGCGAAACCACTGGCATCTTCCAGTTCGAATCTACCGGGATGAAAAGATACCTGCGTGACCTTAAACCCAACCGGTTCGAAGATCTGATCGCCATGAATGCCCTTTACCGTCCCGGCCCTATGGAATATATCCCTAAGTTCATCAGGAGAAAACTTGGGCAGGAGAAGATTGATTACCCGATCCCCGTGATGGAAAAATACCTGAATGATTCTTACGGTATAACGGTTTACCAGGAGCAGGTCATGCTTCTCTCGCAGGAGCTTGCCGGGTTTACCAAGGGTGAAGCCGACTCGCTTAGGAAGGCTATGGGTAAAAAAAAGAAATCCATCATGGACGAAATGAAGGTCAAGTTCTTCGAGGGATGCGCCGCCAGGGGTTACAATGAAGTAGTTGTGACCAGGATATGGACTGACTGGGAAGCATTTGCCCAGTATGCCTTCAATAAATCACATTCTACCTGCTATGCTCTTGTTGCCTACCAGACTGGCTGGCTTAAAGCCCACTATCCTGCTGAATTTATGGCAGCAGTGCTCAGCCGGAACATTAGTGACATCCGGAAGATCACAAATTTCATGGATGAGACAAGAAGGATGGGAATGGAGGTTCTCGGTCCTGATGTGAATGAGAGTTACCTTAAATTCACAGTAAATAAGGACGGAAATATAAGGTTTGGCCTTGGGGCGATCAAGGGGGTCGGTGAGAGCGCTGTCCTGCAGCTGATTGAAGAGAGGGAAAAAAACGGAGCCTTCAGCGATATTTATAATATGGCCGAAAGGGTTAACCTCAACTCGCTTAATAAGAAGAACCTTGAGGCAATGGCTGTTGCCGGAGCATTCGACGGCTTTGAAACTGTTTCAAGAGCTCAGTACTTTGCCCCCGACACACGTGGCTCAAGCTTTATTGAAAGCCTTTTACGATACGGGAACAATGCAAAAACTATCAGGCTGTCAAGCTCTCATTCCCTTTTTGGAGAATCGGGCGGGTTTGACCTTATCAAACCTGAACCTGTAGCTTGTCCCGACTGGCCAAAACTTGAAAAGCTAAACCGTGAAAAAGAGGTAATAGGAATATACCTCTCATCGCATCCGCTTGACGATTTCAAGCTCGAGATATCCACTTTTACAACTGCCAATCTCGCCGACCTTCAGAACCTCCGCGATTATCTCGACAGGGAGGTGGTAGTTGCCGGAATGGTGACTGATACAAAAAACGGGATCGGAAAAAACGGAAGACCGTACGGCTCATTCACTCTCCAGGACTATTCAGATTCATTCAGGTTTATAATGTTCGACAAGGATTATATAGAAAACAGCAAATTTATTACTACAGGCTATTATCTTTTAATCAAAGGGAAAGTTCAGAAAAAGAAATACAGGGAAGATGAAATTGAGTTCTCCATAAGAAAGATAAACCTGCTTTCGAGTGTAAAAGACGAGCTCATCAAAAGTGTGACCATAAGAATCAAAACCGAGAATATAGACAGTGAGATGATCAATGAACTGAAAGAGCTAATCCATGAGAACAAAGGTGAAACGGAATTGAAATTCTTGTTCATAGATTCCGATGACAGGCTGTCTCTCCCGATGTTTTCAAGAACATACAGGATAAGGCTCAATAATGAATTTATTTCATGGCTCGACGATCGTCCAGGAATCGAATATAAAGTTAATTAGCTATATTTATGGCCTGAATTTTTATTCAAATTCTAAAATATTTTTAATATGGCATTAGAGGTAAATGACGGGAACTTCGATGAAGTTGTAATCAAATCAGGCAAGCCTGTTGTTGTCGATTTCTGGGCAGAATGGTGCGGACCATGCAGAATGATCGCCCCGATAATTGATGAGATTTCAAATGAGTTTTCCGGCAGGGCTGTCATCGTAAAATGTGATGTCGATAACAGTCCACAGGTTTCGGCCAGGTTTGGCATCAGAAATATTCCTACCGTGCTTTTCTTCAAGGATGGTAAAATTGCTGATAAACAGGTCGGGGCTGTTCCCAAAACCAACTTTGTAAATAAGCTTAATGCTCTTCTGTAAACACTGAATTGTTATATATCGGCCGTGCAGGTAACTGTTACGGCCTTTTTTAAATTTTGTGAGATGAAAGTATGCATTTTTGCCGCTTCCAGCAGCCGTATTGATGAGGATTACCGCACTGCAGCATCTGAATTGGGAATGCTTCTTGCCAAATCAGGCATTGATGTTGTCTATGGTGGCGGAGGGATAGGACTCATGGGTAAGATTGCAGACGCGGTCCTTGAAAACGGTGGAAAGATAACCGGTATAATTCCTTCATTTATGAAGAAGGAAGGATGGGGACACAATGACCTCACAGAGATGATAATCACCTCCGGCATGAGTGAAAGGAAGAATAAAATGTTTGCTCTCTCCGATGCCATTATTGCCCTTCCCGGAGGAGTCGGCACACTTGAAGAGCTCACCGAAGCCATTACCCTGAAACAGCTCAGCCTGTTTGACGGCCCGATAATAATTCTTAATACTCTCGGTTATTATAATTCTCTTCTTGGTTTTATCGATCATATGATCAGCCAAAACTTCATGCGTTTCGAGCATAAGGGAATATGGGAAGTGGCCGGCACCCCGGAAGAGGTAATTATTGCCCTAAAGAAAAGAGAGAGAGGCAATGAGGAGTGGCGGAAAATAGCAAAGATCTAAAGCTCAGGGATCTTTGTTCCCAGAAACATGATATCATCCACCTGTGGCAGATCTCCTTTCCAGTCGAGGATCTCCTTCATCAGCCTTTCACGCTGTTCATTGATCGGGAGGTTCCATAGCCCAACCAGCAATTTCTTTACATTCCCCGATTTATACTTTTTAGCAGTAGCATATCCAAACTGGTCAGCATACCCGTCAGAGCTCATATAAAGCATGTCGCCTGGCTGAATATTAACCTTCTGATTCTGGAAATTCTTTTTCGATTGAAGTGACGACATTCCGATTGGGAACCTGTCACCTTTATATGTGAACAACTCTCCATTCCTCACCACATATAAAGGGTTATATGCTCCTGCAAATTCGAGTGTGAATTTCTTTCTGTTAAAAGCTATAAGAGTTAGATCCATCCCATCGTTTATGGTCTCCTCTTTCCTGTGCATCAGCGCTTTGACGACTTCTGCATTCAATTGGTCGAGGATTGCCGCAGGTTGTGTGATACCATACTCCCTTACAACTTTATTGAGAGAGTTATGACCTATAATAGACATGAAGGCACCTGGAACGCCATGACCCGTGCAGTCGCAGGCAGCTATGAACTGAACTTCACCGTTATCGTACATCCAGTAAAAATCTCCGCTTACGATATCCTTGGGCATAAAGAGAACAAATGTCTCGTGGAATGTATCTTCCCTTGGCAGCATCGCACGCTGGATACGCTCTGCATACCTGATGCTTGCAGTAATATCCCTGTTTTTTTCTTCAATTTCCATACTCTTCTGGACAACTTCGGCCGTTCTTTCTTCAACCTTTGTTTCAAGTATCTTCTTCTCGCGGATCAGATTTTGTTCCCTTATTTTAATATATGACATTATGGCAATTGCGGCTAGTATAAGGCATAGAGCTATAAACCATGGTGCCTTGTAGAACGGAGGTCTTATAGTAAAGGAATACTCAGTAGGCGTCTCGTTCCAGTAACCATAGCTGTTGCAAGCCTTAACGCTGAATGTATAGTGGCCGGGTAGCAGCGTATAATCTTTCATTGTCTCTTTACCCGGATGTTTCCAGTCACTGTCAAATCCTTTCAGCATCACTTTGAATTTGACCGCATCAGGGTTGACGAGAGATACACTATGATAGTTAAATAATATAGCCTTCTCCTTATAATTAAGCTTCAGGTCTTTTTTCATCGCTACGGGGCTGTAGTTCACCTCCATCCCGCTTATATGCACAACCGGCTTCTTATCAACCGGCGGCATAAGTTTCGGATCGAGCCGGGTAACACCATTCACTGTCCCAAACCAGATATCCCCTTTGCTGTCAGTAACAACGGCATTCTGACGTGTTTCAATTCCGGGGAATCCATTCCTCCTGGTAAACGAGGCAATAGTGCTGTCTGAAAGGTTATACCTGTTAAGTCCAGCGTTTGTCCCGATATAAAGAAAGTTGTCTCCCTGAGGTTGAAGAAGCTTTACATTGTCCGACAATAAGCCATTGATCTCATTCAGCACGGTTACTACAGAATCGTTTTTAAGACCTAGCAAACCGCTTGTAGTTCCAACCCAGATCCGATGATCGGGTGTCTGAGCTATTGTTTGTGGAATATAACCTTCTCCGATTTTCAGAATTTTAAATTTGCCTGTTGAAGAATCAAATTTGGTAAGCCCGGCTTTTTCCTCGGATCCTATCCAGATATTATTTTCCCGGTCACAGTAAAGAGCAGTGATCGAGGTCCCGGCGAGACCATTCTCCTGTGAATAATATGATACCTCACCAGATGCTATATCAAACATCACCAGCCTGTCCTGATTGCCGATCCAGAGCCTCTCCTTTTTATCAATCAGCAGAGCAGTTATGATTCCCCTATGATCAAGATATTTATTGATCTTTGTGTCATAAAAAAATTTCCCCGATTTAATGTCATATCTGAACAAACCGAGACCATGTGTACCTATCCATAAAGTGCCATGTTTATCTGATTTAATAAACGTGATCCTGCTATCGATGGAATTTAAGAACTGAACTTCCTTATCAGCACTGGCCTGAGGATCATAAACTGATATCCCTCCATTTGTGCCGAACCAGTATCTTCCAAGTTCATCCACCTCAACAGCATTAACGCTTTTATCGGGGAGGAATTTATCATCGGACCATGTTACTAAATGATTCCCTTTATATATGCTGATCCCTGTAATATGATCAGCAATAATCATGTTCTTTTCATTGTCCTCTGTTATGCAATGAATGTAGGCTGCCTCAAGTCCGTTCGATTTATTATAAATTTTCAGTTTCTCACCGCTGAAAACAGTTATTCCTCCGCCGTAAGCTCCTACCCAGACATTCCCCAGGTAATCTTCAGTTATATAGGAAATCATATTCCCGGAAAGACCGTCCCGGACATCAAAAACTCTCATTTTCCCGGAATCAATATCATATTTATAGAGCCCTCCGTTATAAGTGCCGTACCAGTAATTCCCTTTTTTGTCCTGGTACATTGAAATTACATTAAAATATTTTGTCAGTCCTTTTGGAAGAAAGGTCTCAAATATATTTTTCGCCGGGTTGAATTTTTTGATACCTGAGGGAGGGGTAATACAAAATAACTCTTTGCTGTTATTAATGTAAATATTTGAAACCTGGTCGCTTAATCCTTCTTTACCGCTGTACTGTCTGCCGGTAAGAACTGTATCACCACGAGCCGGAAAATCAGTCATGAACGCACCATTGCCCATTGTAGTAATCCAAAGCTTACTATCCTTCTGCCTGATGCATGTAACATCACCGCTTATGGCTATTGAATCGTACATGACCTTTTTGAACTTACCATTATCGTAAACTGAGATCCCCCCGTTCAGATGTCCAAACCATATCCTGCCCAGGGAGTCTTCGGCAAGGCTGTATACTCCTCCGCCTGCCATCCCGTTTCTCGCAGAAAAACTATCGAAATTCAATCCGTCAAATCTTGAAACACCGCTTTCGGTTCCGATCCATATCCAGTCATTCCTGTCCTGCATTACAGAATAAACCTTCGATGAGCCTAATCCCTGTTCGACGCCGTATTTCTCAAAGAAGTATGTCTGCGCATTAAGATTAATAAAAGAAAACGCAAAAAATAAAGTCACCAGGATAATACTCCTGATGACTTTAATATTGTCAGACCAGATTCTTATTCTCATCCGAAGATAGTTTTGTCAAGGCTGGATGGAACCCGCATGAGAGATCTTCACCCTGATTTATTTTAACGATCATGCTCGTTTCATCATTCTTACCTGGCGATAAAGAAGAAGGTGCCATCTTCATCCTTCAAACCGGCGATCTTACCAAAGTTTGGTTTTTGCTGGTTGTTGGTGGTGACAGCAGATGATACCTTGGCTACAATTTCTTCAATCGGGATACAGGCATTCGGGTTATTTAACAATGCTGTAGCAAAGGTCCTTGTAAACTGAGAATCATCGACAGCAAGCTCATAACCTGCGGATGAGAAGACCTGTGATGATTTAAACTGGGTTGCCTGCCAGTCGGAGCAGCTCCTCTTCTTCATATTGTCAGATCTCATTGCCTGGTAAAAGCCAGGGCCCGATTCGCAAGCGTCAGTAATAACAAGAGTATGAGTAAGGTAATTAAGGTAGGTTTCCATTGCAGCCCTGAGGGTATTCAGGTTGAAATAAGTAAACTCATCGTCGCGCTTTGCATCGACAGGAATCCAGTAACCTACATCATTAATAAACTTCCCATGGCCTGCGTACCATATAAGAAGTGACTTAACCTGGTTTGCTTTGAGCTGATCCCTGAGCTCAATGGAGAAGAATCTTTCCATTTCCGCCTTGGTCATGTCCTTCTTTTGAATGATGTTCTGCATCTGGTAGTTGCCAAAAGCCCTCATCATAAGATTAATATCCTTAACAGGCCCGTCGAGGGAAGAAAATGAAGTGTAGGCTGAGTTCTCAATGAATACCACCCATGTTTTTCCCATCGGGTTGGTTTCAGAGATGACTGCTCCCGTCCTGTTAAGACGGAATTCTGTTGTCTGGCGATTGCCATAGATATCTTCAGCCTCGACAACTATCTTATCCTTATTGAGGATATCAATATTAGCTGTAAATACCGGATTCATCTCATTCCCGGAATAGCTGCCTGAAACTCCGTCGATAAAAATGGATTTAATCTTGCTTTCATCGGTAACCTTTCCCTGGATGCTAAGTAACGGGGAATTATTATCGATATAAACCTGGCCGTCATCTGATGCGTATGGAGCAACGATCATTATCTTCGGCGGATTTATCTCGGTTCGGGTAAGCGGGAATGTCAATATTTTCTGGTTGTTATAATCATCAGTGGCGACCAGCACAATTTCATTAATGCCGTCGACATTGACGTTTGAAAGAAATTCATATACTCCTTTCTTTTCAGCAATACGTATCGTATCCTTGTTAATGGTAAATGATTTTATCTTGCTGGCATCCTTGATTTTCCCGGATATCACCATGGTTTTGCTGTCTCCCCTCAATTCTATCGAATCATTTACCGGCGCAGGATTTACAACAGTAACAACAGGAGGATCCTGTTCCCTTTTAAGCTCATAAAGCCTGTCCTGGGCTTCCTTCAGCATCTTATGTGCCCTGGGGTCAAACTCAGATAGTACGGTTATCTTTTTATAATCATCCATTGCCTTTTCAAACTCCCTGATATCCTCATATGATTTGGCCCTGGCAAAGAATGCATCCGGGTTATTAGGGTTGAGAGAAATATATTTTGTAAAATCATTTATTGCATTGGTATGCTGATTAAAATCCTGGTAACACTGGCCCCTGAACAAATAAAAATCAGGATTATTCGGCTCAATGAGAATATTCTTGGAAATATCATTGATAGCGCTTGGGTAATCAAGATTTTTCTTATAGACTTTACTTCTCATCATATATGCGGCAGTATTCTTGTCGTCATTTTTGATTATCGTATTGCATTGATCAAGAGCACCCTGGGCATCGTCAATTTTAAGCAGAAGTTCCGCAAGCTCCAGCCTTGGTTCCACCAGTTTTTTATCCTTCGAAATGGCTTTGTCCAGCTCCTTTCTTGCAAAAACATCATTATTCAATTTTGTATAAACGATACCTCTCCAATAATAATTCATGGGGGTATCCTTAATGATCAGGGCAGTATCCGATACCCTGAGGGCCTGGTCATACCGCTCAAGCCCAATGAGAGTTAATACTTTTTCAGAATAAACCGCAGAATTTCTCTTGTCTATATGCGAAGCGCGGTTAAGGAAACCAAGAGCTCGGGTAAAGTCACCTGTCCTGTTGCAGATCGCGCCAAGGCTTATCAGGGCATCCACATTTTTGGGATCAAAAACTATGGCCTTTTCAAAATCAGCCTTAGCTTCATCGTTTTTGAACAATGCTTCATATGCCTTACCTCTTGCATAATAATAATCAGCATTTGAGGGTTCTGCCTGGATGGCGTTTGAGAATTGCACTATTGCATCTCCATATTTTAAATTTTCCACAAACTCACTCCCGGCCTTGTAAAATTTCCTGCCGTTCTGCCCATAAGTGCTTATGGTCAGCAGAGTCATGGATATTGCCAGAAATAATATTCGCTTCTTCATAACATTCGTTCTAAGTTGAAAAACTATTAACTATCAAATTTAAATATATTTATTGAATTTATCAATCGGGTCCACATCCTCTCCTTTTCTTTCGTTCAGAATCACTTTAAGAGTGCTGGAACTGAATTTTGTCACCGAATGAATTTTACCTTTTATACCAGGCGCCCTGATACCTTTCATAAAAATTTTATTTCCGTAAAAAATTCTTGCCTCATCCCATAATCCTGTTGAAATAAAATTATTAAGCACTTGTGCCCCACCTTCAATAATTACCGATTGAATTCCTGCATTATACAGATATTCAGTGACCTGTATTAAAGAATCCCTGTCCTTATCCAATTTCACAATCGTCGAATCAGGTATGTGTGCAGATTCATTATGTGTAAATACAACATTTGTGCCAATTGTTCTGAAAAGAGGCTGACTGTTTCCCAGATCACCTGAACCCGAAAGGACCAGTCTCAGGGGACTTTTCCCGGTCCAGTCCCTCACTGTAAGGTCCGGGTTATCTGAACGTATTGTTCCTGCTCCTGCAAGAATTGATTGTTCGGAAGCTCTCCATTTATGGACAAGAACTCTTTCGGCCTTCCCGATTATCCAGGTTGGCTTTCGCTCGGAATTTTTATCACGTTCAATATCAATAAATCCGTCGGCACTCTGAGCCCATTTCAAAACAATATATGGCCTCCTTTTTTCATGAAATGTAAAAAACCTTCTGTTAAGATAACGGCACTCATCCTCAAGAACACCTGTAACTACTTCGCATCCAGCACTCTCAAGTTTTTCCTTCCCTTTACCGGATACCTTGTCGCTGGAATCGATTGTGCCAATGACCACCTTCCTGATCCCCACAGAAATAATTAGATCGGAACAAGGGGGCCGCCTTCCCAAATGTGAGCAGGGCTCAAGGTTTACGTACAATGCAGAATCTCTCAGAAGAGCCTTATCTTTTACTGAGATGATGGCATTCTCTTCTGCATGGGGAGCGCCTGCTTTCAGATGGAAACCTTCCCCGATGATCAATCCTTTATGTACAATTACCGATCCCACCATCGGATTAGGGTATGTAAATCCTTCAGCCGAAATTGCAAGTTCGAGGCATCTTCTCATGAATTTTATGTCGTCTTCCGCCAGCATTATTATGAATTAGCTAATTTTGACTTATGGTCGTCAAGATACAAACAATAAAAGATATTAAGCTTTACCTCGGAGAAGAACTCAATGGACTATATCCTGAAACTGAAATAATTGCCTTCACCAATTTAATCAAGACTAAATTCCGGTTCACAAAATTGCAGATGTTTTCATTCCCCGAAAGTCCGATTACCGGGAAGCAGGCCGCTGAAATAGCCAGGATATGCATGGAACTGAAAACAGGGAAACCAATTCAGTATATTATCGGGGAGACAAGCTTTTATAACTGTACCATCAAAGTTAACAGCTCCACCCTGATACCAAGACCTGAAACTGAAGAACTTGTAGACCTGATAATAAAGGAAAACAGGGGATTTAGGGGTTCACTCCTGGATATAGGCACCGGTTCAGGCGCTATTGCAATCGCTCTCGCAGTCAATATGCCAGGCAGTGTCGTTACTGGAACCGATATTTCAGATTCTGCATTAGACATTGCCAGGGAGAATGCAGTTTTGAACAATGCATCAGTTACATTTACCAGGTCGGATATGTTAAACTCCGACATCGTAATTTTACACGGAACTAATATCATTGTGAGCAATCCTCCGTACGTGCGTGAATCTGAAAAAAACCGTATGGAAAAGAATGTTCTTGATTTTGAACCTCATTCAGCGCTTTTTGTCCCTGATGCTGAGCCTCTGAAATTCTATGCGGCAATCCTTGAAATTGCGAAGCGTATTCTTGTCATGCATGGGAAGATATATTTTGAGATCAATGAAGCGCTTGGAAAGGAAATGTCTGACATGCTTGCATCTGATGGGTATTCTGAAATCAGGGTTATAAATGATATTAACGGAAAGGAAAGATTTATAACAGGTATTAAAAATGACTGAAGAGACTCTTTACAAGGCATCCCTGTCGAAAGCAATGGCCCTTTGCTCACGGCGTGAATATAGTCCGGAAGATATACGGTTAAAGCTCCAATCGTGGGGCATGGGAGAAAATGATACCGGCAGGGTGATTGAAATTCTGATAAAAGAGAATTTTTTGAATGAGAACCGCTTCGCGGAAGCATTTGTAAAAGATAAATTCAATTATAATAAATGGGGAAAGGTAAAGATAGTGGCTCACCTTAAGATGAAAAAGATACCTTCCGGTATCATCAGGAGCGCTCTTGACTGCATCGATGATGAGATATACAGGAAAACTTTAAGCGATTTAATTGTCTCCCACCGCCGGAGTGTCAAAGCAAAAAACCAATATGATCTGAAAGGGAAGCTGCTCAGGTTTGGTCTCTCAAAAGGATTTGAGAGTAGCTTATTATATGAACTGCTGAATGAAATGTAATGATTTCCATATCCCCTACGGGGAATATGATTATAGCCTGATTAATACACCCTACAATTCCTTAACCGCTACGCGGTAGACTAATCTTACGTACTTACCTTGGTTTTAACCAAAAATCATTGCCCGTAGGGCATATGGAATTGTAGCACCGAAATGATTTTGTAAAATTCTTTACCTCATAGAGGTTATGGGAATCTGCTCCTTAATTCAGAGCCCTTTGATAATGGCGGCAATAAACGGCATGAATGCAATCAGGAAAATAAGAGAAGATCCAATTATATCAAACATTATCAATTGCTTACGGGTCTCAGGGTGCCTGGTATAAAGGAGAGAAAAAATTATCCTTAAAAGAAATTGCCCGGCAAAGAAAAGAAAAACCCTCATCGCATACCTGTTCCACTGATATGCCTCATCAATCCTTCCCCTGATGATCAATGAAAAACTGTGCGAAAGCCCGCATGAAACGCACGGCTCGCCTGTAATCTTTTCATGAATGCATACAACAGGATAGTTTCCCTTTTCAGGCGAAAAAATGCCGGAGTATGCCATAATCAGCAATATTACTCCGGCAAAGACAATATTAATCACAAGGTAAGGCTCGTTTTTAAGCTTTACCTGCGGGTTCCTATTTCTTAACTTTAAGAGTGTCATGGGCAGAACTATTCCCTTTTTCAAGGTCCTCCAGGGTCTGTTCCTTATTCTTTTTATCCGCCGTGGTGACAATTTTTACTGTATCACCATTGCTTTCAACCTTTATTGAAATATTGGCGTCCTCAATACCCTTGACGACATTATCCTGGACATCATTCACGATATTCTGGATTTTTTCAGGCCATTTATCTGCCCGGTGTGCGATCCTTCCTGCTACAAAGATCTGCGAGAATGATATCATTATTGCAACGATCCCGATTATGAGGCCGGCAAGGGGCACTCCATGAGGCGCATCATCTCTTGAAGCCTGTGAGAGCCCGACAGATGCAAGTACAATGGCAATTATTCCCGGGATGATGGCAATCAGCCCCACACAGGGAATAACTGCGAGCACAAAGGTCAATATAGCTGTTATCAGAGCAGCTATTCCCAGGTTTTGTCCCGAGTTGTTTTTTACTTCTTCCATGATCTTTATTCTATTTGTTATTTTTCATTCCTTGTCAGAATATTTACAATATCCTGTTCTAAAGACGTGGTAGGATTCTCAATGATGCGTCCGGTTTCAATATTATTTTTATAAAAGATGAAGGTAGGGACTCTCTGAATTCCAAGACTTTCATATTCTCCAACCGGCGAGAGCTTTGCATCATCGACCCCGATGAAAGTAACCCTGTCGGCAGGAAGTTTCCAGAGATCTAGAACGTGAAGGAATCTTGGAACTTCCCTTCTGCTGTCAGGGCACCATGTTCCCATAACGATCTTGATCGTAATATTCCCGGTGCCAAGTGCTGTTAATTTATTAACAACCAGTGTGTCAGGATTATAATTATCATAGCCAGTCAGATACCATTCACAGTGAGGTGAGCGGTACAACTGTTCACGCTTAAAATATCCAAGCAACCAGGTAGTCTGGTCGGTGTATTTTAAAGGTGATACCATGACCGATTGCTGTTCCATTACAGGCTTGGTTTCAGTCAGAGGCGTTTTTACTTTACATCCGTAAGTTAAACAGAAAACCGGGATAATTATAACTATTAATTTTTTCATATTAAACTGTTTAAACACTTTCTTACTCAAATGAATGCAACAATATTCCCAGTATCTGTCTGGCTGCTTTGGATACAGATGTTCCGGGACCAAAAATTGCAGCTACACCAGCATCGTAAAGAAACTGGTAATCATGTGGCGGAATCACTCCTCCTGCAATTACAAGAATATCTTCCCTTCCCAGTCTCTTAAGTTCCGAAATTACCTGGGGAACAAGGGTTTTATGTCCGGCAGCAAGGCTTGAGACTCCTAGCACGTGGACGTCATTTTCGACTGCCTGCCTGGCTGCTTCTTCCGGGGTCTGGAATAAAGGACCGATATCCACATCAAACCCGATGTCGGCATAACCTGTTGAAACGACCTTTGCGCCCCGATCGTGGCCATCCTGACCCATCTTGGCGATCATTATCCTGGGCTGGCGCCCCTCTTTTTCAGCAAACCTGGCAACCAGTGCCTTTGCTTCATTATAATCCTCATCAGACTTATACTCTGAGGAATAAACACCTGATATAGTATGTACCACTGCTTTGTACCTCCCGACAATTTTTTCACATGCATAAGAAATTTCTCCGAGGCTTGCCCGTTTTGCAGCAGCCTCCACAGCCAGTTCGAGCAGGTTGCCCTTACCCGATTTTACACATTCGGTTATCGCGTCCAGGGCAGACTGGCACTCTGCTTCATTACGGTTCCTGTGAAGTATTTCCAGCCTCTTTACCTGAGAATCCCTGACAGCGGTATTATCAACTTCCAGTGTCTCAAGTGTTTCTTCGCTTTCCGGCTGGTATTTGTTTGTTCCGACAATTGTCTGAACGCCTGAATCTATCTTAGCCTGGGCTTTCGCAGCTGCCTCTTCAATTCTCATCTTCGGTATTCCAAGTTCAATGGCTTTTGCTATGCCCCCAAGGCGTTCGATCTCCATTATGTGACCCCATGCCTTATGAGCAATTTCATTGGTTAGTGATTCAACATAATATGATCCGGCCCACGGGTCGACAGCCTTACAGATATCTGTTTCCTCCTGAAGATATTTCTGAGTGTTCCTCGCTATCCTGGCCGAAAAATCGGTTGGCAATGCAAGCGCCTCATCAAGCGCATTTGTGTGAAGACTCTGGGTATGCCCGAGAGCAGCTGCCATTGCTTCGATGCATGTCCTTCCAACATTATTATATGGATCCTGCTCCGTCAGACTCCACCCCGATGTCTGGCAATGGGTCCTGAGAGCCAGCGATTTTGGATTCCTGGGATTAAACCCTTTCACAATCTTTGACCAGAGAAGCCTTGCAGCTCTCATTTTTGCAATTTCCATGAAATGATTCATTCCGATGGCCCAGAAGAATGACAGCCTGGGCGCAAAATTATCAATATCGAGACCTGCCTTGATCCCGGTGCGCAGGTATTCCAGCCCGTCGGCAAGAGTATAGGCCAGTTCAATGTCGCAGGTAGCTCCTGCTTCCTGCATGTGGTAACCCGAAATGCTTATGGAATTGAATTTCGGCATGTTGGCAGTTGTGTAGGCAAAGATATCTGCGATCACTCGCATAGAGAATTCCGGCGGATATATATATGTATTCCTTACCATGAATTCCTTCAGTATATCATTCTGGATCGTTCCGTTAAGTTCCGAAAGCTTTGCCCCCTGCTCGAGAGCTGTAACAATATAAAAAGCCATTATAGGAAGAACAGCGCCATTCATCGTCATCGACACTGACATCTTTTTCAGCGGAATCTGGTCGAAAAGTATCTTCATATCAAGAATAGAATCGACTGCGACTCCTGCTTTGCCGACATCTCCCGTTACTCTTTCGTGGTCGGAATCATACCCCCGGTGGGTAGGCAGGTCGAATGCAACAGAGAGACCTTTCTGCCCGGCAGCCAGGTTGCGCCTGTAAAAAGCATTTGAATCCTCTGCAGTCGAGAAGCCGGCATACTGCCTGATAGTCCATGGCTGCAAAACGTACATTCCGGAATATGGTCCGCGCAAAAATGGAGGTATACCAGCCGCATAACACAGATGCTCCATCTCTTCAAGATCACTCGCACCATACACTCCTTTGACACTGATACCTTCTGCTGTAACCCATGATCCGCCGGCTGTTTCAGAACTCTGTTCAGCTTTTTCAGATGAAAGAGATGACAAATCATTATAAGTGTACTCCATACACTTTATTTCAGAAATGTCTCCTCCGGTATCAAAAGATGAAGGGATTACAATTCTTTTTCGGAAAGTATCATCTTTCAGCTTTTCTGCATTTTCATTTATTTTCTCACTGATGGATCCATTGACCAGAAACTTAAGAAATCCACCATTTTTCTCAATTTCAAGGAAGAGCCTCCAGGCGCTGCCTGCAATCAGGTTTGTAAGATTTTCAATATAATAAGACCCTCCTGCCGGGTCGGCAACCTTGTCAAAAAATGATTCTTCCTTAAGTATGAGCTGCTGGTTGCGGGCAATTCTCTCAGAAAACTCGTTAGCCTTCCCTGATATAACGTCAAATGGCTCCACTGTAAGAGAATCAGTCCCTCCGAGAATGGTTGCCATTGCCTCAGTCTGTGTCCTGAGGATATTCATGTGCGGATCTGTCAACGACTTGTTTAACCGGCTTGTCACGCTATGTATTTCCATTCTTGCAGCATCAGTATTCCCGGGAGCATACTTCTGAATAACGGTAGCCCAGAGAAGGCGGGCAGCTCTCAGTTTTGCAATTTCCATGAAGTAGCCCGAACCGGCACCGAAAGAGAACCTGATTTTTGAAGCGGTTATTTCAGGTTTTATGCCTCGCTGCTCAAGCCGCGAGATATATTCAATTCCGGCAGAAATTGCAAATGCCAGTTCCTGGACTACGCCTGCACCCGCATTCCTGAATTCGGACGCTTTGATATGTATGGCCCTGAATTGAGGAAGAGGGAGTGCAAGCCCTGCGGTAGTTGCCAGGTAATCGAGCCCCTGTTCAACGGGGATGCACAGAGTTCCATTGATCATAAGCCTGCCAATTGGATCTGCCTCTACCGCACCTTTGACTTTCCTGGGATCGTATCCGTTTTTCTTTATGTAATCATGAAAAACTGAAACAATCTCTTTTGCTTTGCCAATCGGGTAAAAGTTAAGTTCAATTGCTTCGGGATTTATCCCCTTCAAGAGGATATCAAAATTCATGCTGCTCACTGAATCCGGGTCAGAGATGATAAATCCAAGAGAATCAACTCCTTTAGTCAGCAGGCTGATGCTCTTCCTATTGGCTTTCACGTAATCAGTGACTGAAATATCCTGGCGTATTTTCCAATCATTCTTTACTGTTCTGCTTCCTCTTAAAAATGGAAATGAACCGGGTAGTGAATCAATATACTTCAGCTTTTCAATATCTTCCTGCCTGTAAAATGGCATAGCATCAAATCCTTCACCGGTTTTCCAGACCATCATGGTGTTGAAGTCAGCTCCCTTCAGGTCAGCAGCGATCTTATCCATCCACTCTTTCGTGCTTACCGGCGGAAACTCACCAAACAACTTCTCTTTTTTCACCATCAGACAGAAAAAAATATAATATATCTGTTAAAATAACTGTTTTCCAGTACGATTACTTGCCTGCAAATTCCATCAGGTAAGATTTAATAAAACCGCTGAGATCGCCATCCAGGACTGCCTGAACATTCCCGGTCTCGTGTCCGGTACGCAGATCTTTCACCATTTTGTAAGGATGAAGCACATACGAACGGATCTGTGATCCCCATTCAATCCTTTTCTTTTCACCTTCGATCTTTGCCTGTTCATCCATCCGCTTCCGCAGTTCTATTTCGTAAAGTTGTGATTTAAGGATCCTCAAGGCATTTTCCTTATTATTGAGCTGCGACCTTGTCTCCTGATTTTCAATCACCAGGCCTGAAGGGTGATGCCTCAGCCTTACTGCTGTTTCAACCTTATTGACATTCTGGCCGCCTGCTCCGCTCGACCGGTATGTCTCCCAGGTGATATCGGCAGGACTGATCGCTATTTCGATATTGTCGTCAACGAGAGGCGAAACGAAGACAGAGGCAAAGGTTGTCTGCCTCTTTCCCTGAGCGTTGAAGGGTGAAATTCTAACAAGACGGTGAACTCCGTTTTCGCTTTTCAGGTATCCGTATGCCTGTTCTCCGTCAATTTCGATTGTTACTGATTTTATTCCTACCTCATCGCCGGGTTGAAAGTCGAGTTCCTTTGTTTTATAATTATTCCTTTCGGCCCATCGCAGGTACATCCTGAGGAGCATTGCAGCCCAGTCGTTGCTTTCAGTGCCACCTGCTCCCGAATTTATTTTCAATATCGCACCGAGCTGATCCTCCTCATTCCGGAGCATGTTCCTGACCTCAATGTCCTCGACCATCTTTAAACAGCTATCGTACTGGACATCAAGATCTTGTTCGGTTGCTTCTCCCTCGCGGTAGAAATCATTTATTACTGAAAGATCGTCGATTGAGGTTGAGACCTTGTTAAAATCTGTAGTCCAGCTTTTTAGCAATGAGATGTTCCTGAGGAGTTCTTCAGCCTGTTTGGGGTCGTTCCAGAAATCAGGCTGCCTGGATATCTCCTCCTGATCCTGTATTTGTTTCAGCTTTCCTTCAATGTCAAAGGTACCTCCTCAACGCATCACGGCGTTCCGAAAGGTCTTTTATCTGCTCGTTATTGATCATAAAACAAATTTTGGCAAATGTACTTATTAATATGAGAAATCTTATTTAGTTAAGTTTATAGTTACACAGAGAGCCACAGAGCAAACACAGAGAACCACAGAGTGTCACTAAAATAATATCTCTGTGAAGCTCTGTGACTCCTCCGTGTCACTCTGTGAAAATTTTTGGATTTTGAATTAAAAAGGAATTAGTAAACCTTATATCCTGAGAAAGTGCCGGTACCGATGCTGGTATCTGTACCAGTATTTATAACCAATTTAATCTTATCAGAGGCTACTAATTTAATTGTTATAGTTCTAAAAATTATAGCTCCGGTAGTAAGCCCAGTTGCAAGGGTTTCATAAAGATTCCCGTTCTTATAAAGATAAACTATCTTACCATCTCCTGATGCTATATATTTTATATCAAATGAATACACGCCAGTATTTGCTGCTGTGAATTCACCTGTTCCGGAATTTATTCCATTACCATCATTATATTCTATATTATCTGGTATGAAATCAACATTAGATAATGGCATTGGTGCTGATGTCGCAACTAACTTCTTGGCCCTGAACGCCACCATGGTACCCAGAGTGACTGAATTCCCGCCAAGTATTTGGAGAGTGTTACTTGATTCTGTATATGTCAGCGTCTGATTGTCAGTGTTGTCTTTGTAGGCTGAAAGGTTTACAGTATTCCCTCCTGAAATTGACAGAATATCTCCAGCCAGGTTAAGCGTCTGGTTATCTGTATTATCCTTGTATTGTGCCAGATTTACGTTATTTCCTCTGGCAATTGAAAGAACGTCACCTGTGAGATTCAGTGTCTGATTATCAATAGTCGATAGTTTTACCTGGTTCCCGCCGGATATTGCAAGATAATCGGAGCCATCAATATTCACAACAGAAAGGTTCTGGTGATCAGATGCCGGATCGCCTTGTGGTCCGGGATCGCCCTTCGGTCCGGGAGGGCCAGGTTCAAGTGATTTCTGGGCATAAAGAGCATAGGGAACTGCAAGAAAATCCATAGTTCCCATATCCATAAAATCATTCTCGCCTTCAAATTGCACTTCTACCTTAAGAGAATGAGGAGCTGTCTGCCAGGTAATTTCAGATAAATTTTTGCACTTATAAGATCCTGTTGAAACACCATGACCGATGATAAGTGAAAAAACACCATATCTTGTTGTCAGCACATTCTGGTGCACTTCCTGAAATACAGGAGATGACAAAGGGTCTCCGGCTATAATTGAAAATCTTACGCTTATTCTCTGGTTAGCAAGTTCGTTGCCGAAATTGTCCCTCGCAACAGCCTGGTAATTAATGCCAAGTGGTACATTATCCTGTGCAAAAACACTTGTCCCGACAAGAGTCAGTAGAAGTGTTAAAAGATCCCTTTTAATAAGTTTTACAGCCATAGCTTAAGGTTTAGAGCTTTTCGATCTTAAATACGCGGTTCAACATTCCATCATTTGTAGAAACCCTGATCAGATAAACGCCACGAAAAAGATCCTCAACATTATGCCGGTCCTTGTACCAGAACCCAGCATCGAATATTTTTGTATTACTGTATACAGTTCTTCCGGTTATATTTATCATATCTATCCGGATTGTCTCGGCTCTTTCGCCGTAGATTTCGATTGTCACAAAATCGGTAACCGGATTTGGATAAACTAAAACACCTGTTCCGTCAGGCTTTACTTCATTCTTAATTTTGATCGAGGGTTGTTGAAATCCTTGTGTTAAGACATAATTAGAACATCCAACGATCTCCACAGCAGTCTCACCTACCGTCTGAGAATAGCTGATACCTCCCTCAGTGATTACTCCTGCAAGAGTTACAAGCACATGGTGTGACAATTGCTGTGAGATAGCATTTGTCCACAGTACTATCAGAAATAGTACAGGAATTAAGGTTTTCATCTTCATTAAAAAACTCTCAGGACTTCAAAAATAAATAATGTTTTGACAAAACATCATTTTTTGTTGATAAATATGTTAATAACTTATTTGAAGATCAAATGTCCGTCACATTTTTTTTTATTATTGATGCCTATTAAATAATTGCATATTTTTATAAGGGGATATTATAACCAGCATGATGCTAAAGTCTTACCTCTATCACAATCTTTCCGAAGCTGGCTGCGATGAAGCAGGCAGAGGCTGCCTGGCAGGACCGGTTTTTGCCGCTGCAGTGATACTCCCGAAAAACTATAAGCATCCGGTATTAAATGATTCAAAAAAGCTTACTGCCCGGCAGAGGAGTTGTCTTAAGGAGGAAATAATGTCTGCAGCTCTGGCATGGAGCGTGGCTTCGGTAGATAACAATGAAATAGATGAGATGAATATTCTCAGAGCATCGATAAAAGCAATGCATCTGGCCATTGCCGGCTTACAGCAAAAACCCCAGTTCCTTCTTATCGATGGAAACAGGTTCTATCCTTATAAAGATATCGGACACAAAACAATTATCAAAGGCGACGGACTCTACTTTTCAATTGCAGCGGCTTCGGTACTGGCAAAAACTTTCCGTGATGAGTATATGGAAAAAATCCATTCTGAGTATCCCGATTATGGCTGGGAGAGGAATAAAGGCTATGGAACATTATTCCACAGAAAGGCTCTTTTGAAATATGGGATTACGCCTTACCACAGAAAGACATTTTCACTTTACGATATGCAGCTGTCAATTGACTTTTGACACCAGTGTTTTTCATTTAAAAAACTATATTTGCCTTTTAAAATAAAAATCAATTCAAATAAGAAATAATCTTATGAAAAAAATCTTTTCTGTTCTTTTAATCGTTTTCGTCAGCTTCGGTTTCAGGGCAAAGGCTGATGAGGGCATGTGGCTTCTGCCCCTGATCGAGAAGCTTAATATAGGTACCATGACCCAGATGGGACTGAAACTCTCTGCCGAAGATATTTACAGTCTTAACAAAGCCTGCCTCAAGGATGCTGTTGTGATTTTCGGCGGTGGATGCACCGGCGAGATAGTTTCATCTCAGGGACTTATTCTGACAAATCACCATTGTGGCTATAGTTCAATCCAGTCGCACAGCTCTGTAGATCACGATTATCTTAAAGACGGCTTCTGGGCAAAGACAAAGGAAGAGGAGCTGCCAAACCAGGGGCTCGCTGTTACCTTCCTCATAAGGATTGAGGATGTTACCGACCAGGTTCTTGTCAATGTAAAGCCTGGCATGAGTGAAACCGACAGGAACGCTGCTATCAGTGATGCAAGAATGTCTGTAGAGAAAAAAGCTTCTGAAGGTAATAATTACAGGAACTCTGTATCTTCATTCTATGGAGGTAATAATTTCTACCTTCTTGTTTACGAAAGATACAACGACGTAAGGCTTGTAGGTGCCCCTCCGTCATCAATAGGCAAGTTCGGCGATGATACAGACAACTGGGAATGGCCGCGTCATACCGGCGATTTCAGTGTTTTCCGCGTATATTCAGCTCCCGATGGCAAGCCGGCTCCCTACTCAAAGGACAATGTTCCGCTTAAGCCAAAATACTGGCTTCCTGTATCACTGAAGGATCTTAACAAAGGTGATTTTGCCATGATATTGGGATATCCGGGAGGGACACAGAGGTATTATACTTCCTATCAGGTTAGCGAGATTATGAATATCACCAACCCTAACAGGATAAAAATCCGTGGTATCAAACAGGAAATCTGGATGAACGATATGAATTCAAGCGAGAAAATAAGGATCCAGTATTCCAACAAGTATTATGTTTCTTCAAACTACTGGAAATATTCAATCGGCCAGAATAATCAGCTTAAAAATCTCAATGTTATTGCTAAAAAACAGGCTATTGAAAGCCAGTTCAACACATGGGTAAATGCTGATCCTGACCGTAAAGCAAAATATGGAGAATCGCTGAATTTGATTAAAACCTCAATTGAAGGAAGGGCTGAATATCAGAATGCTCTTCAATATCTGAGTGAATGCCTCCAGGGATGTGAGCTGCTCCAGTTTAATCAGTTCTCCAATGGGCTTATAACTGCAATGAAATCAGGAGATAACAGCAAGATCGCTGAAGCCGTAAAGCAGATAAAAGACAATACTGGTGATATTTACAAGGATTACAGCGCACCTACCGATCAGAAATGCATGAAGGCTATGCTTAATCTTTACAGGACAGATGTTCCGGTCAAGTACCATCCTGATTTTTATACAACTGTCGTTGATAAGAAATTCAAAGGAAATATCGACAAGTTCGTGGATAATATGTTTGCTAAATCCATATTCGTAAGTGAAGCCAAACTGACAGCATTCCTTGATAAACCCGTTCTTAAGACACTTGAGAATGATCCTGTGGTCCTCACCTATGCTTCAATAAGAAAGGTTGCTATGGATGTATCAAAGGAACGCAGCAAATTCGACGATAATTTAAATATCGGAAGCAGGCTCTGGGTTGCAGCGCTAAGAGAAATGACACCCGAAAAGACACTTTATCCCGATGCAAATTTCTCAATGCGCCTTACCTACGGGACTGTCCAGGATTATGATCCGAAAGATGCTGTGACATATAAATACTATACTACTCTGCAGGGTGTTGTTGACAAATACATACCTGGAAATTATGAGTTTGATGTTCCTCAGAGACTCATTGATCTCAATAACAAAAAAGAGTTCGGCAGGTATGGTTCCTCCAAAGGCTATATGCCGGTTTGCTTCCTTACAACTAATGATATTACAGGAGGAAACTCGGGAAGTCCAGTTTTGAATGGCAATGGCGAATTGATTGGGCTTGCATTCGACGGCAACTGGGAAGCCATGAGCGGTGATGTCGCTTATGAACCTTCGCTTCAGAGGACAATTGCCGTTGACATCAGGTATGTCCTTTGGATCATGGATATTTACTCCGGTGCAGGAAACCTGGTTGATGAGATGACAATAAGACAATAGACATCTTCCCCCTGCCCCCTTTCCGCTTTGCGGAAGAAGGGAGTATTTTATTAAATACTAACACATTACCTCCCCTCTCTCCTGGGAGAGAGCCTGTCCCGCTTCGGCGGGAGGTCGGGGGTGAGGCCGATCTGCGAAGCTGGGCCGAGGGGAGGAGTTCCTGAATTTCTTTATCTTTACATCAAACTGATAATATATGCATTTGAGCTTTATTGAGATACTGGCTGCCTTCATGGTTCTTTTTGCCATAATCGATATTCCCGGATCGATACCTATTATAATAGACATAAAATCAAAATCCGGAAATGTCAACGCGGGAAAAGTTACTATCGTATCATCATTAATCTTCTTCGCATTTTTATTTATCGGTAGTCCTCTCCTTGGAATTTTCGGCATCGATGTCTCTTCATTTGCCATCGCCGGTTCATTCATTATCTTCCTGATTGCCATGGAGATGATTCTTGGAATAGAGCTTTTCAAGCAGGATGCTCATGGCGAAGGATCGATATTCCCTATTGCTTTCCCTCTCATTGCAGGAGCCGGTTCCATAACTACAATCCTATCACTCAAAGCCGAATATCAGACTATCAACATCTTCATTGCCCTGGTGCTCAACATGGTTATCGTTTACCTGATACTTCGTCTTACTTCAATATTTGAAAAAATTCTTGGGCTTGGGGGATTGCAGTTACTGAGAAAAATATTTGGCGTAATTCTTCTTTCAATTGCAATAAAGCTTTTCCTCACGAATACCGGCATTGTATTGCATCATGCAAAGTGAAATCACAATATATACCGACGGAGCTGCAAGAGGCAACCCCGGACCAGGGGGCTATGGTATTGTGCTGATTTCCGGGAAGCACCGGCGTGAGAAATCAGAAGGCTTCATTCTTACTACGAACAACCGTATGGAGTTGCTGGCGGTAATAGTCGGACTTGAAGCGCTTAAAAGGCCGAAAAGCAATGTCGTAATATATACCGATTCAAAATACGTAGCTGATTCAGTGGAAAAAGGATGGCTCTTCAAGTGGGAAGCCAAAGCTTTCAAAAAGAAAAAAAACCCTGATCTCTGGATAAGGTTTCTTAAGGTATACCGCAATCATAACGTGAGATTTATCTGGATTAAAGGCCATAACAACAACAAGGAAAATGAGCTCTGCGACCGACTTGCGGTTGAAGCCTACAGATCGGACACCCTCCGGGAAGATCCCGGATATTCTCCAGCTGAGGAAAATAATGAGTTATTCTGATCCCAGTCTCACTCAAAATAATTTTGAAGTTTTGAAATAATGATGCAATTTTGCAAAAATGCCTGCAGATGCAACCATTATATATTAAAGCTACTGATGCCTCTCCGGAAATTCTTCTTTCTCCGCAAAAGAATAGTTTCTTTATCCGGGGCAAATCAGCCCCCGAAGATGTGCGTGCACTCTATTATCCTGTAATTGAATGGATAAAGATCTTCATTGATGATATCCTTGAAGGAGAATACAATAGTTTCAATAACGAGAATCCATTTAAATTTCAGATCGACCTTTCATATTTCAACTCATCATCTGCTAAATTTCTTTATGATATTTTCCTGGAGCTAAAAAGGCTTATTCCTACCGGTATCCCGGTTACCCTAGAGTGGATTTATGAGGAAGGAGATACGGATATGAAGGAAGCCGGGGCCGACATATCTCTTCTTGCAGGTTTCGATTTTAACTACGTACAAAAAAATACAAAAGTTTGATGAGAGGGCAGATAGAACTCTATAGCCTGCTTGACAAACTTGAAATCAGGTTCGAATATCACGAACATCCCCTGCTGTTTACTATAGAAGAAGCAATAAGCCACTGGAAAGATTATAACTCCGGAAAATGCAAGAATATTTTTTTCCGCAATCATAAAGGCAACAGGCATTACCTTGTGATACTTGAACATTTGCGGCAACTCGACATCCACGATCTTGAGAAGCGGCTGAGGCAGGGCAAGCTGACCTTTGCCTCCGACCAGCGGCTTAGAAAATACCTTGGACTTGAACCTGGCTCAGTCTCGCCGTTCGGACTGATAAATGACATTGAGAAACACGTTCATCTTTTTATCGATGAAAAGCTAAACCACGTCGACTGTCTTACTTTTCATCCCAACGATAACAGAGCTTCACTGGTGATATCAAAATCCGATTTTATCAGGTTCCTTGATTATACCGGCAATTCCTATGAGTTTATTAAACTCTACGACTAAGGTGACCCGACCCCAACCCCCTGCCTTGCTCCGCCGTCTTCGTCGGCCGTAGGTCGACTTCGACGACCGAAGGCCGAAGCGGCTACCATTGGCCGCTATAGGCTTGCCGACGGCGCTGCGCGAAGGCGAAGAAGGGGGCTCTGATAAAAAGTAAACTATAAGTCCCCTTTAGGGGATTTAGGGGCCTTTTTCATTTTATATACAGGCGTTTTCCATTCCTCCATTGGTTCAAATTTGCTCATGCATGCCCATCTGATCCCTCTTTTCTGAATTTCAATTACCTGCGGTACACTGAAATCCTTAGCCACATGTCCAAGTGAAGAATAGAATACCCTCCCGGATCCATAAGCTTTTTTCCAGACCACAGGTACCACATTCCCTCCAATCCATGAAGCACTCTTATCATTGAAGGTCGTAGTAGCCAGGACTTTTACATTGGGATCTACCTGCACATAATACTGTTCCGAGTGCATGTCAAAATCAGTCAATCCTTTTGTCACGGGATCCTTGTGGTCAGTTATATTTACCCGGTAGTCAATTACTCCGCCCGGATGAGCTACCCACTGACCTCCTACCATGAACTGGTATTCAGTATTGTTCCTGAAAGAGTCACCCAGTCCCCCGTGCCATCCTGCAAGGCCAACTCCGCTTTTAACTGCTTCGAGTAATGCCTTTTCCTGTTCTGACTGAATGGTTCCCATGGTCCAGGCCTGAATTATGAGATCGAACTCGTTTTTCAGGTCGTGGGTAATATACGCGTCAAGGGTGTCTGAAACAGTGACGGAAGCTCCTTCAGATTCCATCCATGGAACAAAGATATCACGGCATTTATCGGGCTCATGTCCCATCCATCCACCCCAGACAAACAAGACCCTTTTATTTTTGAGCTGTGAATCCTGTCCTGCCAGCATGTTCCGGCCCAGCAGAGAAGGAGTTATTATGGCTGCAGCAGTCAACGCTGCGCTTTTTGTTATGAAAGTTCTTCGCGATATCATATCTGATAGATTTTAACCGAAGATAACAATTTTACCTTTTCTGATTTTACGATAGGGTAAAAATGATTTCACGTGTCTTTGATCAGGACTTGTCATATCCAAAAATCTTAAAGATTGTTTAAAATGATTCTAAATATCTTTTTTGTTGCATCAAATTGCCCTATTGTCCGTCCTTATCCTGAAAACAAACCAAAACTGACCTACCAGATGAAAAGATCAATAACCTTAATTTTGCTTATTTTCCTGGCTTTCACCCTTTCGACAGCACAGACTGTAAACAAGAAACAATACCATGCAACAAGGGTTACCACGGCTCCTGTAATTAACGGCATTCTTGATGATGAGGTATGGAAATCAGGAGAATGGGTGGATGATTTCACTCAATATGAACCTTATAACGGTAAAGCTACGTCGCAGAAAACAGAATTCAAGATCCTCTTTGATGACGATAATATATATGCTGCTTTCAAAGCTTATGACACTGCTCCTGACAGTATTGTGAATCGTCTTACAAGACGCGATAACGTTGATGGCGACCTCGTGGGAGTAATCTTCGACAGCTTTCATGATCTTCGCACAGGATTTCTTTTCGGGATCAGCTCCAGCGGGGTCAAATATGATCAGATGTTCACGGGTGACGGCCAGAATTCGGATGATTCCTGGAATCCAAACTGGTGGGTAAAAACTTCAATTAATAATGAAGGATGGGTAGCTGAGATGAGAATCCCATTCAGCCAGGTGAGATTTGATAAGGACTCTTCCGGCACGTGGGGTCTTGAGGTTGCCAGGATCTATTACAGGAAGAATGAAACGGACTTCTGGCAGCATATTGTCAAAGGTGCTCCCGGGCTTGTTAGCCTTTTTGGCGAAATGACAGGACTGGATAAGATCAAACCAAGGAAGATATTTGATGTCACTCCATATGGAGTTGCTAAAGCAGAGACTTTTAAGAAAGAGCCTGGCAATCCCTTTATGGATAAAGGTAAGAAATACGGTCTGAACGGTGGTATAGATGCCAAGATCGGGATTACCAATAACATGACGATGGACCTCTCTGTTAATCCGGATTTCGGACAGGTTGAAGCCGACCCGTCAGTGGTTAATCTTTCTGCTTATGAAACATACTTCTCTGAGAAAAGGCCATTCTTCATTGAAGGGAATAATATTACAAATTTCAACATGGGGATCGGTGATGGAAACAACGGGAACGATAATCTCTTTTATTCGCGAAGAATAGGCCGCCGGCCTGAAGGGTATCCCGACCTTAAAAACGGATGGAATGCCGATGTGCCGACGTTTACCTCCATCCTTGGAGCAGCAAAGGTGACAGGGAAGACCAGCAAAGGACTTTCTCTCGGCTTTATTGATGCCATGACCGGGGAAGAACAAGCTGAAATTGATACGGTCGGAGGAAGGATTTTTCAGACTGTTGAACCATTTACCAATTATTTTTTGGGAAGGGTTCAGAAAGATTTCAAAGAGGGCAATACCATACTTGGCGGGATTTTCACCAGCACCAACAGGAACCTTGATCATAATCTTGCAACATTTATGCATAAATCGGCATACACGGGAGGATTCGATTTCACCCAGTATTTCAAAAAGAAAAGCTGGATGTTCAACCTAAATGCGGCCTTCAGCCAGGTAAACGGAACCAAAGAAGCGATCGCCAATACACAGCAATCATCAGCTCACTACTACCAGAGACCGGATAATGATTATGTGAACTATGACCTGAATAAAACATCGCTCTTCGGATCGGGAGGGAGAATGGAGGTTCAAAAGCTAAACGGTCATTTTAATGTTCTTGGATGCGTGATCTGGAAAACTCCGGGATTTGAGATAAATGACATGGGATATATGCAGCAGGCGGATAATGTTCTGTCTGTTCTGTGGGCAGGTTATCACCAGTGGGAACCTAAAGGAATTTACAGGAGTTTTAATATCAATGGAGATCTCTTTTTTGTCAACGATTTTGGTGGAAATATTACAGGTAAAGGAATCGAGTTTAATCCCAGTATGACTTTTAAGAATTACTGGAATATGTGGATGTACGCAAATATTAACGCCGCAGCGATTTCGACCGGTATGCTCCGCGGTGGCCCAATGATGAAGACGCCGGGCAGCACATCCGCTAATGCCGGATTTTCGACCGACAGCAGGAAGAAGCTTAATTTCTCGCTATACATGAACTCAAATGAGGGATTTAAAAAAAGCAGTCATAACTTTTATATAGGTTCAGATATAACTTATAAGCCGATAAACTATCTTTTTTTCACAGTGAGCCCGGGATTCAGTAAGTCTTATTCAGAACTGCAGTATGTAACGAGACTGACCTATAACGGAAATGACAGGTACATATTCTCAAGTATTGACAGGAAAACCATTAATGCATCTTTCCGGCTCAATTTTAACCTGACACCTGATCTCACCTTGCAGTATTGGGGTCAGCCATATATTGCTTCAGGAAGATATTACAACCATAAGTATATTCTTAATCCTCTTTCAAACGAATATACTGACAGGTTCCATGTATATACCGATGAACAGAAAAGCTTTGATACGGATCATTATAATATTGATGAGAATCAAGATGGAACAACCGATTATACTATTGGTGACAATAATTTCAATTACCAGTACTTTCTTTCCAATCTGGTCATAAGGTGGGAATACAATCCTGGTTCAACTGTTTATCTTGTTTGGAGCCAGACCAGGGACTTTTACAATAGTTCGGGACAGATGGATTTCATCAACAACATGGGTGACCTTTTCAACAGGGATAATGATATCCCGCACAATGTATTTCTTATAAAATTCAGTTACAGGTTTGGATTAAAATAGGTTTATTGATCTGAAGTGTTTGGTTAGGAGGCTGTCCGGGGGGCAGTCTCCTTTTTGTTGGCACCTTATTTGCTATAGTGTTATTGTAGCAACACCTCTTTTATAGAATAGTTGATAGCGATTGACCTGTGATTGTTTAACAACTAAAAACTACTAATATGAAGAGGAATGAAAAAAGGGTTCCCGGGTTTGATGAGATCATCTTCCGGAACCGAAACAGAGAGTACGGAGCTTACGACCTCCGGAGACGCTATAAATCAACCGCAAGCTTTTCCACCCTGGGTGTATCGGCGTTTTTTATCCTGCTTACCATCCTGATATCCAGCTTTATGCCGAAGGATGCTACTGCCTTGACAGGACCAATAATTATTGTTTCGGCCACCCCCGAAAAGTATGTCAATCCGGAAAAAATTGTTCAGCCTGAAATCAAGAAGCCTGCCAGTCAGTCTGAACAACCCAGATATATCCCGCCTGTCATATCAGACGATACCACTGTAACCGGTAATATTATGATGACAACTGACCTTGCTCTTGTTGCAGTCAAGGACGGTAATGTGACTGAAAACATAGATTCCGCTATGAGAGTTATCGCACCAGAACCTGTCAATAAAGATGAGATTTTCGTTTCCTCTCAGGAACCGCCAATATTCCCCGGGGGGTTGAATGCCCTTCTGAAATATATCGCTAACAATACAAAATACCCTGAAGAGGCAGTTGAAATTAACCTCCAGGGTAAGGTAATTGTTAAATTTGCAGTCATGTATGACGGAACAGTTTCAAGAATTGCATTAATCCGTAGCGTAAGTCCGCTCCTCGACCAGGAAGCGATGAGGGTTGTCAGCACTCTTCCACAGTGGAAACCCGGAAAGCAGAATGGCAATCCGGTATCAGTCTGGTTTGCAGTGCCTGTTATTTTCCAGATCAAATAGACTGTACAGAACTGATCTTGTACCGGTTTTGAAAAACATATCCTGGGTGGGTTACTTCAGATCGCTTGATTTCTTCATCTCATCGCAGAGTGATCTGAAACAGCTCACCTCGGAATTTTCATCCTTACCGGTTTTTCTTCCGTAAAAACTATCGAGAAACTGCCCGGCACCTGACCATACAGTCTGGACCATACCCATGAAATGATCTTTCATTTCAGATGAAGAGTGATCGCGGAACTTAAGCATATCCTGCACCTGTAATACAGCACTGGAAGCATTGTTCCAGGGACAGGTTACTACATCAAATCCCTTCATTGCAAAATATACCGGCGTCTGGTCCGGGCGATCATAATGCCAGTCGCAGATCATAACATCCCTTGGTATCATATCGATCGCCCTGTATGTGTTGTTGAAACTTCCCTCCCATTCACCGATCCCGGTTGTCTTACCATCAATAAGCCGGTCGCCCCATATCCATAAACGGCGCCCTTTGCCTGCAAGATGATCGCGGATTGCCCTTACTTCACCAGCAAAAAGCTCTGCCTTATCTTTCCCTGAACAGAGCGGACACTGGCTCTCACCGATATAAAAAACCTCATCCATCCCGGCATGAAACGAATCTGATTCAAATGCGTCGCAAAGCTCATCAACCAGGTCAAAAACAATTTTATGAACACCGGGATGCAGCGGACAGTAACTCTTGCAATAATAACCGTCAGCATTTGGCCAGATATACTTTTCCGGCAGTTTCACAAGAGGTGTCTCGTCAAACTCAGGATATACCCTGAGCAGTGCTCCGGGAGTGGCTTCCCACGATTGATGACCGAGAAGATCGAGCTCAGGGATGATCCTTATATTGCACTTCCGGCAGGTTTTCACAAGCTTTTTCGCATCATCTTTCGATAGCGATCCCTCTTCATTCAATTCAGGATGGCTTTCAAACCGGAAGTCATAATTCACCATCAGGATAAGAGTGTTTATCTGCCGCGGGGCAAGCTCTTCAGTAATGAATCTGATGAACTCATCCAGCATTGCAGGCTGCGGTGCTGAAATGCAAAAACCCCTGACAGGAAGAGTTTTATCGGGCTTTTGAATTAAGGTTTCTGAGTTCTGAGAATAAAGTGTACAACTTACACTTATAAGAAGTATTGAAAGAAGATATCTCATGGTAAGTTAAGTTAAAGGTTCTCTTATAAATATCATAAATATACCCAAAATTGAAATCCCGAAATCCGGGAAAAGAAAAATGTAATTACCTTTAACCTGTTTTGTTAATGGCCGTTTTGATTTTCTTCAACCCAAACTGAAAATGAAATTATATATTAAAAACCGGATTCTGACCTTTGCATGCCTGTTATGCGTTCTTCCATTGATGTCGCAGGCTCCTTTCAGCCGCGGTGTTAACCTTACAAGCTGGTTCCAGACATCAGGCCCGAGGGCGATCCAGTTCACAAAATTCACGAAAAAAGACATCGCCAACATTAAAAACCTTGGTTGCGATGTCATCAGGCTGCCGATCAACATGCATGCGATGACGTCAGGGAGTCCCTCATATACACTTGACCCTCTTTATTTTGCTTTCCTCGATTCGGCAGTTACCTGGTGCGAGCAGCTTAAAATATATGTTATTCTTGATAACCACAGTTTCGACCCGGCAGGCAGCACAACAACCGGTATCACAGACATTCTCATTAAGGTCTGGTCGCAGATGGCAGCACACTACAAAAACCGCTCTGATTATGTTCTGTATGAAGTACTGAATGAACCAAATGGCATGTTAACATCTGTATGGGGACCGATCCAGGCACAGGCAATAAGCGCTATCAGGGCTCAGGATACGAAACATACCATTGTAGTGGGAGGATCTGGTTATAATACTTATACAGAACTTAAAAACCTGCCTGTTTATTCCGATAATAACCTGCTTTACACATTCCATTTTTACGATCCCTTCATGTTCACTCACCAGGGCGCAACATGGGTGACACCATCAATGGCTCCTCTAGCAGGAGTGCCATTCCCTTACAATTCGTCAACTATGCCTTCCTGCCCGACATCCCTTATCGGGTCATGGATAGAGAGCAGTCTGAAAAGTTATCCGTCACAGGGGAATGCTGCCTATATGAAACAATTGATCGATAATGCAATAGCCTTCAGGACCTCCAGGAATGTCAATATATTCTGCGGCGAATTCGGAGTATATGTTAATAACAGCAATGATCCCGACAGGTGTCAGTGGTACAGTGTGGTAAGGCAATATCTCAACGAAAATAATATACCATGGACGATCTGGGATTACAAGGGAGGCTTCGGCCTCTTTAAAAAAGGATCTAACCAGCTTTTCAATAATGATCTGAATACCAGGCTTCTCGATTCGCTGAAATTAAATGTGCCGCTTCAGACTTCTTTCACCATAAAGCCCGATTCTACGGGCTTTCTTATTTATACCGACTATATCGAAGCAGGAATTGAAGATGCAAGCTATACAGCAGGATCTATAGACTTTTATTCTGATAACCTTCCGGCGAATAATAATTACTCACTTTACTGGACCGGTTTTACGCAATATAACAAGGTAAGCTTCGATTTTGTGCCCGACAAGGATCTTTCAAAGCTGGTTTCAGGGAATTATGCTCTCGATTTCATGGTAAGGGGAGATGAGCCGGGAATTAAATTTGATGTCAGGTTCACCGACACAAAGACGACTGAAGCCGGTGATCATCCCTGGAGAATGAGCAGGGTAATAGATGGTTCCGTAGCAGCCTGGGACAGGAAGTGGCACCATGTTAGAATTCAACTTTCATCATTTGCGGAGCAGGGTGCCTGGGATGTCGATACCTGGTACACGCCACAGGGCAAATTTGACTGGACCAAAGTCGATAATTTTGAGATATCCACCGAATACTCTGATATTATCGGTAAAAAGTTATGGTTCGACAATATCCATATTTCGAACCTGGATACCGCAATTGTCAGGGAGAATGAAGCCCTGGGCATTGAAAAACATTCTGAATACGGGAAGCTTGAAGTAAAAGTTGCTCCCAACCCCATGAGAAATTTCACTGAGATATCTTTTGCGCTTCAGTTTGAAAGTGCTGTGAAAGTGAATATATATTCCATTTCAGGGGTCATTATCAGGCGCTTTTCTGATCAACCCTGTAACCCGGGGAAGAATGTATTCACATGGGATGGATTGACCGACAGAGGTAATAAAGCCGGACCCGGAATCTATATCTGTAGGGTTGAAACATCTTTATTTTCAGGCACTGCGAGAATAATCAAGTTCTGACACCTGACAGGACTTATAAAACCTGCCTGCCGATAATAAAAATCACTTCTTAGCAGGTTGCAAAGAAGCCGACCAGTCACAGATGGTCTTTATGTCATCCTGGGTTGGAACAGCTTCCGGATTTTTCTTAACGAAGTTTTTCGGAGGCATTATTTTACCAGTAACTTTATCACACATTGCTTTGGCTTTTGCAGCCTGTTTCTCCAGGGTGTAATTATCCCACTCGGTAAATTTAAGGCCGCCCATAGCTCCGTCGATGTGGCATTTTGTACAAGATTTCTGAGCAATTTTCATCACTTCCGAAGGAAGAGGTTTTTTGTCACCGGAAGTTTTCTGCGACGACTGTGCCGAAACAGGCATTCCTGCCATGGATGCAAAAATGAGAACACTTGTCAGCGCTGCTGTTATTCTGATAATCTTTTTCATAATGAGATTTTATTAATTCTCAATAAATGGCTTTTATAAATTACCTTATAAAGATATCTGAAATTCCCGGATTACTAATGAATGAGATCCATCCGAATCCGACATGCAATATTTCATCCAGCCAATACCCCCGGACGAGTCAGAATATTCATCATTTCCCAGGGATAATAATCATTCTGTCAGTCACCGAGTATACGTTGAAATAACCCAGTCCATCGTTAGTGATATTTGAGATCGGATTAGAAGGCGATGCCGATAAAAAGCTCATTCCGCCTGCACCTTCCCTCAGTGTGCGGAAGAAATTGTAAGCGCCTCTGTCAATACTCTGAAGTTCAATCATTACAGTGTCGCCCGGATTGAAATTAGTTGTGTCGTGAAGCTCAAAGTCATCAGCAATTATTTTTCCATTGTAAAACTGGTCGTCAAATACCCTGTGTGATATCATAATCCCATTCTTAAAATAAACGGCAAATCTGTAATAGTTTTTATATTCACCGGGATCACTTATTTCATAATTAATAACATAGCGTACAGACTGATCTCCGGAGCCACCACCGAATCCGGGTCCGTTGTCTGCTTCACGTTTCACTTCCAGGTTAAGCATCCCGACAGGATACGGCATTCTCGAAACCGATTCATACGTCTGGCCGCCGGTCTTAACTGTCAGCGTATATTTGTGCCCGGGAGTGCCCTTCAGAGTGCCTGACCGGTAAATGCCAGCACTTGTTTCCACAAGGGTTTCACTGTTTCCGGATGAGTCAGAAATTTCGACGGTTGCGCCGGTAACTGCAGGGATTTCAGTGATCTCACTGAAATTCACCGTATTCGACAATTTGACAAAATACGGCCCCGGTTTGTTCGAAACAGTTGCCTCAACCACCATCTGAGGCGAAGCACTGTTCAGATCAATGCTGATCACTTTCTGGCATGATGTCAATCCGTAAAAAGCTGTTATCAGCACGAAAATACAAACTGCTGTCACATAGTTTCTTATATAATATTGAGAATTGGATCTTTTCGTGTCGGAAAAAGATTGAAACTGATCCATGTCTGTTCGTTTTGTGATAAGATGTGACATCAATTTCATCGCTTAGAATTTAAAATTGTAAGTAACTGAAGGGACAATTCTGAAAAGGGTAGTCTGAACAGCTTCTATCTGCATGGTAGTTTCATTCTGCCTGAAAGTTATCATATACGCATTGTCGTGCATATAGGCATTATACAGCGAAAAGTTCAGGCTCGATTCATAGTGACCTTTTTTTGCAAACTGCTTTGTGGCGCCAAGGTCAAGCCTATGGTAAGCCGGCATCCGGTCCCCGTTCCGGTCGGTATATAAAAAAACGACCCTGTTCCCAATCATATATGCTCCCTTCGGGAAGGTCACAGCGTTTCCGGTATTATAAACCCATGTGCCTGAAAGTGTCCATCCCCTCGGAAGATCATAGACGGCAACAACCGAAAGGTCGTGAGTACGATCTTGTTTTGCAGGATACCAGTTCCCGTTATTAATACCTTCGAACCTGCGTTCAGTGCGAGAAAGAGTATAGCTTATCCAACCATTAAACCGGCCGTATTTTTTCTTTAGAAGAAGTTCAAGGCCGTAAGCTCGTCCCTTGCCATAAATAAGCTGTGACTCGACATTTGCATTAAAATTCAGGATCGCGCCTTTTATATAATCGACCTGATGTAGAAGGTTCTTATAATATAACTCGGCAGAAAACTCATAGTTGTTATTTTTGAAGTTTCTGAAATAGCCAAAGGCAAGCTGGTCTGATATTTCAGGAACTGTATTGTAGCTGCTCGGGATCCACATATCAGTGGGGCTTCCCGTGGTTGAATTTGATAACAGGTGAAGGTACTGGACGTTTCGTGCATATGAAGCTTTTACTGAATTCTTATCATTGATCACATAGCTTAATGATGCCCGCGGCTCAGGTCTGATAAAGCTTTTTACTTTCCTGGTAGAGTCGACGACGTTTTTTACCGAGTCGATGAGATTATATGAATCGTATATGTAAAATGGCGCCGTGCCAAGCAAGCTGAATTCAGAAATACGAAGTCCATAATTTGCCATAAGCTTTGATGAGATCCTGAAATCGTGCGAAAAATATATGGCATTTTCGACAGAGTTTCTGATTGGCAGGCTTTTCCTTATTGTATTTGTATCGCTTGTTGTTATGGTGCCAGGCACCATTCTGTGAAAAGTGGAAATAAACCCGAATTTAATCTGGTTGTTATTGCCCGATGAGTACTGATAATCCTGTTTGACAGTATAATCACGGATCTTTGAAATAATATTTATCGGGTGAGTTGTCGAACCATTATTTATGGTATAGTTAAAATCGTTGAAAACCAGCGATGTGTTTGAAAATAGCTTATTATCGAACAGGTGATTCCAGCGCAATGTAGCAGTCGAATTTCCCCAGTCAAATCCGAAAGAAGTAATACCCAGAACATCCTTCCCGAAATAGCCCGATAAAAAAATCCTGTCCCTGTCTGATAAATTGTAATTAGCTTTTGCATTAAGATCGTAAAAATAAAGCCTGGAATCTTTTAGCGTCGAATCCTTTACAATATTGGCACGAACCAGTGAATGTAAAACCAAATCGGCATAGGTGCGCCGTGCAGAAATAATAAATGACCCTTTATCCTTTACAATCGGCCCGTCGATGGTCACTCTTGATGAAATAAGGCCTATTCCTCCTTCCACTTCATATTCCTTGCTGTTCCCCTCATTCATTTTTATGTCGAGCACCGAAGAAAGACGGCCGCCGAACTCGGAAGGCAGAGATCCCTTATAAACAGTTACGTCTTTGATGGCATCCGGATTAAAAACTGAAAAGAATCCCATAAGATGAGATGCATTGTACACAGTTGCTCCATCAAGAAGAATAAGGTTCTGGTCGGTAGTGCCGCCGCGAACATTAAAGCCGCTGTTGCCTTCGCCAGCCGATTTTATGCCAGGCAGCAGCTGAAGCGTTTTCAGCACATCGCGCTCGCCAAAAAAAGCTGGAAGGCTTTTAATCTCCTGAATGTTAAGTTTTTCAACGCCCATCTGGTTTTTAGTGACATTATCGTTTCGTTTTTCAGACATCACTATAACCTCGTTCAGTTCCTTCACTTTCCTGGTGAGATTGAAATTCTGCTTAAGGTTCCCGGTAAGGTCAACCGGGAAAGACAACATTTCATAACCGATGAAGTTAACCATGATTGTGTATTTGCCCTTTGGAACTGTAAGAGAGTAATACCCATAGGCATTGGTAGAAATTCCGATTGAAGGCATTTCATTCACACCTATCGCTGCCCCGATAAGTTCCTCTCCCGACTTATCATCACGAACATAGCCGCTGATGGTATATTTGCCCTGTCCCCAGATGCTTAATCCCCAAAATAAAGCTGCAAGGCAGGCGATGAGCTTCTTCATAAGATATTGAAAGCGTGAATAAGGAATAAATATTGTATATATAACAAACGAAAACGAAATTTTCCTGTTGTTCTGTATTTTCATCCCTCACACATGCAGCAGCACTCGTCCTGAAAACAAAAAACCCCCGGCTTTGCCTGGGGAATTGGTTGAGGTCGGTGGCGGATTATTCCATGATCCGGCGTTGGGGAGCCCTTCAACAAAATCCTCCGGCCTTCGGCCCTGAATGATTATTTTTAGTCCCTTCCCCGAACAAGTTCAGGTCGGGCCTAAAAAATAATCCTCCACCAACTGCGCTGGGGAGGATTTTGTTGAGGTCGGTGGCGGATTCGAACCGCCGTAAACGGTTTTGCAGACCGCTACCTAGCCACTCGGTAAACCGACCATAGGTTTGAAATGCAAAAATAATAAAATTTGGGATATCCAATCCAACACCGGATCATAAAATAATCCGCCACCGACCTCAACTTCAAGATCCTGGCCCTATTGCAAGAAAGGGCCGGCGCGGATACTACCTTATTAATTGCCCTTGTAAATACATTCCGATTACTCCGGCTGCTTCCGTCCATTTTCCCTCAATTGCTTTTCTATGGTAAGTAGTACCAGTAAAATATTCCGTATGAAATAATAAACGGCCCTCACCTAAATCCTTATACAATTCTAAAGCTACCAAAACATTCCCCTCTATTATTATTGAATATTTCGACAAATCAAAAGTTATAACTTTATTGATTTTATCTTTTGAAAAAGAAATGTATATGGGAACGGTTAAAATATTTTTATAATCAATCTGATTATCTGATTGATAAATATTTAATCTATAAGTAACTGAATCATATGTGCAAATAGCCACATTAAGGTTTATGTTTTTTAATTTCACCAGTCCTTTAACGCGAAATTTTATGCCCAGTTCGGAACCTAAATTGTTATTTGCGAAACCTGACCTGAGAACGTTCGCAACAACTTCAGTCCCTAATGTTATTTCTCTGGGCTTACGATAAATCACTTTTACCTCAGGTAAATTATAAAGTACTGGTTTCAGGTATACATTTTTTATTGAATCTCCTTTAAACTGACCAACAAGCAATGATTTAGATTCATATCCGATCATAGAAAACCTTAATGAATCATCGTCATAAATATTGTCCAGTGTTAACGTGAAATTTCCTATCTCGTCAGAAACTGTGCCGATGTTCGTATCAATAATCCCGACATTTACAAAACCAATCCCTGAATTAGTCTCACTCGATAAAACCTTGCCTTTCTGAGACTGGCTGAAAATAAGTCCGGGGATAAACGAAACAAAAAATAATAGCCCTAATCTGATTTTTAGCTTCGATACAAAATGCTTTATCATTTTTTTCGGGTTGCAGTATAATTATAATAAAAGTAAAAAAGCTCCATAAAGGTTTTTTAGCATCGGAGCTTTAGCCTTTATAACAGTAAGATGTAAAGGCCAGTTTGCCTGGCCTTTGCACTACCTGCATATTGCGTCATAAGATGTCACGGGATATATTACGACAGCAAAATATGATATAATAAAAATGAACGAAAATGCAAAAAAAAATCAGTTAGTTAATTGTTATAACTAACTGATTTAATATCACTGGTTCGAATTATTAATTAGTCCCCTGCCAGTTAAAAGATATGCCCCTTTTAACACCATCTTTTTCAACTGTCAGGCGGAAATGCTGTTCAACATTGCTTTTATTAAGATTATGATCATGGTAAAATCTGATAATCTCTTTATTCCCTACTACATTCCAATCTTTGTATTTACTTTTTGATAATTCGTCCAGTACAGATTGAGGAGTAGCAATGTTGGTGGCCATTTCTCTTGTTTCTACGAGTTCTCCCTTATTAGTATATACTGCCCACAATTCATTTCCTTTGTCGGTTTTCATTGTGACTTCATAACGATCAAGCTGAAGATTCTCAGCAGCTACGTCATAAACCCATCCGTATTCCTTTAATGCATACGGGAATTTAGACCATGTTTCAGGCTTATTCTTATCAAACTGAACACTGACAGCTTTGACAACTTCAGCCGGAACCTGATCTTTGAGAATTTTAGTACTTACTGCGGGTTCACGGTCTTCAACATTAAAATCGTGATCCACTTGTGCAATAGAAGGAAGCACAAATGCACTTAATGCTAAACATGTAATCATTAATTTTTTCATAATTGAAATGCTTTTAGTTAATAATTTTAACTTTGAACTACAAACAATCTGTGTGAACGAAAGTTCATTTCAAATAAAGTTTTTATAATAAATTAACATTATTTTAACACTCGTATTAAATAAACTCCATAACAAGTGGTCGTCTATTCTAAAACATAAAAGTCTGGCATGCTGACCATTTTTGGCATGTTCAGTCACTATTAACATACTTAGCTTAAAATAGATGCTTATCCCGGGGGGTTGGTGGTCAATATGACTTTTTCAATACCAGCTTTTAATATTGTCAGTCATAATAAATTCAATGGGAATATCAAAAGCCGATGAAATAGATTCACCACGATCCATCAAATCATCATCGTCATTTTCAATATACCATTTCACAACAAGTTTTTTCGATTGCTGAGTAACTTGTGAAAGCTTTCTGAGGATAGAAGTTAAAATTATTGTATTAAAGCTATTCAGATATTCCAATGCAATAATGACCTCAGTTGTATCAACAGGATTGAGAAGGTAACTATCAATCCAATGCATTATTTGTTCAAGAGCTTTTCTAAAATTTTCATCTATTGCCCGTCCTTTTATCTTAATGATTCCCTTGGGATTAAGTACAAAGTCAGGAGTCTTTTCAGTAGGTTTAATATGAACTTCATCGATAATCATTTCTGTAAATTAAATATTGATTTAACATGTTTATTGAATGAAATAATACTAAAATCCAGGAATATCAAATTTCATAAATATACTTCAATTAAACAAACTATTAATCTGTTATATACAACCCGGGATATTTATACAGTGCTTTTTATGGTGCGGAATTTTAAAGATTACTTCCCCCGTATTAAAGAACTTTTCAAACCTTCTTCCGGTAATACCAACTTTATAGTTGTTCTCCGTTAAAATTCCTGCCAGGTCCATCCCTATCCCCGAAGATGCGCCTATGAAGATCGATCTGTTCACTTTTTCAAAATCTGATTTATATCCCTTCCCTGGGATTACTGCTTATTTTTGTCTTTTATTAGGAATATATATGCCGCAATATACTCCTGCATTAATCCCCGGAGTATGATTTACATACCCTATATTACATTCAATATAAGGAGAAAGCAGGAACCTGTTAAAATATTTGTTTACCTCCAGACCTACAGCACAACTAAGTTGCTCATTAGTCATGTTGGTATTTGAGTAATGTCCATATTCATAAGCAGATTTGTACCGCAACAAACTTAGATAGGGCGAAATATCCGTTGAGCTTTTAACAGGTATGTGGTAGGAAACATGCTCAGCCGACAAAATCATCGCTGCAGCAATAAATATAAGTTCTGAAAAGGGCCGTTCCTCACTTTCAGAACCAAATGCGCCAACAACCAGGATCCATGCAGGTATTCCAATTATTCCTGGTCCTCCATGAATATAGTCGCGACCAAATACCAAATCGGTATCAAAGCTGATTCTTTTACCCAAAAACATTCTCAACTTGAATCCACCAGCAAACTGCAAAACATTTGGAGTATTAAAAAGAATATTTGGAGAAAGTGAAATACTTAAGTCCCCAAAAGCATGAGCTGGAAGGATAAATCGTTGATTAATTATCTTATCCGGCGTTTGAGCAGATGAGAATGAACAGGTGATCATTAAAACTAAAAACAGAATCGCTTTTTTCATAGTATTATTTTATTTCCCAATTTGTCAGACTTTTAATGAAGAAACGATTAAACAGCCTCATGTTGTCTAATGGTCGCTTGAGATAGGCCTGTGAAAATCCTTCATCTGCTCATTACAACGCTTACTGAATTTATCTTCCCTCCCATGGGAGGATTCATCTTCGAAACTTTTATCGTTGCTTGTTTGATACCATCCATTTCAGAATATAATGCGTCAAGGATCCTGCCTGCAATATGCTCAAGCAGATGAGATTTCTGCTCCATCTGCATTTTAACCAGTTCATATGCCCTCTGGTAATTTAAAGCATCCTTAAGATTATCACTCTCCTTAGGCTTCGACATATCTGTCTCAATAGTAAGGTCAACCAGGAACCTGTTACCTACGATCTGCTCCTCTTTGCAATGCCCGTGGAAGGAATAAAACTCCATTCCTTCAATCTGTATCAGCCCCATAAAAATATTTTGTAATGTATATTATTGATTACCTGTGATATATAGCCTAATTCTGTCAGTCACTAAAAAAATAAGTGTAAATATATTTGGTTTATATTATAAACTACTTTATATTTGTAATATATTTATTCATTACTCATTTATAAAAGTAAACATTATTATGGAAAATGAAGAAAAAGTGATGACAGGCGAAGAGAGCCTGAAAATCATTTCAGAGATGATTAATAAAACAAAATTTGACATCCGCCAAGGAAGTTTTTATCTGCTCTTCTGGGGCTGGTTAATTTTTGCATGTTCCCTTTCAGAATTCCTGCTGCTGAAATTTACTGATGTTATACATCATTACTACGTCTGGCTTCTGGTGATACCTGGCGTATTTGTATCCATGCTCTACGGATTTATAACAGGCCGGAAAGCAAAGGTGCGTACCTATACCGGAATGCTATATATGTGGATCTGGCTGGGATTTTTTATATCAGCAACAGTGCTTTTCATTGTGCACTCAAAAAGTATGTACACAGTAGCACCATACATTCTTCTAATGGCAGGATTACCCACTTTTATTTCAGGATTCCTCATCAGATTCAAGCCGCTTATTGCCGGAGGTATCTGCTTTTGGGTAATCGTTCTTGTTATTTATTTTGTCGGACCGGCTTCTTATTCCTTAGGCACGTCTGTTGCAATGCTGTTTGGATATCTCATTCCGGGTTATATGTTAAAAAACAGGGTAGATCATGACGCGGTTTAAAGAACTCGATCCCATACTGCACTCGCAGTTGCGCCTGGCTGTCATGTCCCTGCTTGTCGGAATTGAAATGGCCGAATTCACTTACATAAGGGAACAAACCGGGGCAACAGCAGGGAATCTCAGTATCCAGATAACAAAACTAAAAGAGGCAGGATATATTGAGGTTACCAAAAAATTCAGGAATAACTATCCCCAGACCCTTTGCAGCATTACAAAACTCGGCAGACAAATGTTTTCTGAATATGTTAATGATCTCAAAGATTATCTGAGTCCTGAAAAATTGGGATAATCAGCGGGATTCCCATGAGAAAAGAATAATCATATTAATAAAATTAAAAAACCAGACTATGACACATTTACTATTTGTTCTTCTGTTTTCCGTGAATCAGCTTTCAGGCAATGTCAGCATAGATAAGATCAATAATACGGAGACTGCCAGTTGCATTACTCAATTTGGAAACCTTCAATCAGACTCACTGTTAGTCGATATTCAAAGTAAAATTTACAATGCCTTTGTTAAGGATCGCATATCTCAAAAAAACGATGCCTTGAATGAATTGAGCATTCAACTGGAAAACCTGTACAAAGAAAAGAAGCAGAATCTGATCCTTTACTGGCGTTCCTATCTGCAGTTTTATTCATCTATCAATTATCTCGCAGAAGGAGATAATAAGTCAGCCGAAAATGAAATTAAGAAAGGGATAGAATTGATTGGATCTGTTGAAAAGAAATACTCTGAGGAGTATGCCCTGCTGGCAATGCTTCAGAGTTTTAGCATTCAATTTGATTATTCGAATGCAATGTATATTTCAGAAGATGTTAATAAGAATATAAATAGCGCAATATCTCTTGATTCGGCAAACCTGCGGGCCTGGTATGTGTCTGCCAGCAACGATTTTTATACTCCCGAACAATATGGAGGAGGAAAAAAAGCCGAAAAATATTTACTGAAAGCAATTTCATTACCTGCACAAAAAACCATAAATGGCTATTTGCCCTCCTGGGGAAAAGAAGAATCATATGAAATGCTTATCGAGCTGTATATTAAAAATGAAAATTGGGATCTGGCTAAAAAATACTTCCAGGAAGGTATTGCAGCATTTCCAAAAAGTAAAGTGATAAACCAGTTAGCATCCAAATTAGCCGGGAAATAAATGAAGTACTGCCTTTTATTAATATTGTTTTTTATTTCTGTTCCCGTTTTTTCGCAATCTCTGTTAAAAGGCGTTGTTAAAGACAATAAGGGGGATGATGTATTTGCTGCTAACGTTTATTTAAAGAATAACCCTCAAAAAGGAATTGTCACAGATATTGACGGTAATTTCAGTTTATCCGTTAACAGCAAGACAGATACATTGATCGTATCTTTTATTGGCTACAATACAACAAAAATCCCTCTGCATTCAATTCCTGTAAATGAAGTTTTAAATGTTGTTTTAAAAGAAGACAGCAAAACCCTGGCAGAAGTTTTTATAACGGCTCAGGATCCTATTTCAGAGAAGTTCTCAGTTGTAAAACTGGGCAAGCTAAACATTTATCTCAATCCTGTTTCCCAGGGCGATCCCTTAAAGGCCATTACTTCATTGCCTGCATCCACAACGACAGATGAATCGGCCAATCCCTCACTAAGGGGGAGTTCGGCTGACAGAACAAGGGTGGTTTTAAACAATGTCCCTGTTTACAGCCCTGTAAGAAACAGCCAGATCAACGGGATAGGAAATTTCAGCATTTTCAATACTGAAATTATTCATGAACAATATGTGTATGCCTGCAATCCCCCTTTGACCTATGGCAATACCAGTGCCGGCCTGATAGAAATAGAGACCATAAATGATTTACCTGTTAACCAGTTACAGCTATCAGTATCTTTGGCAAGTGCCGGTGTTTTCTTATCTCAGAAAATCAAAAATAAATCGTTTATTCAGGTATTTGGAAACGATCAATTTTCAGCTGCTTTTATTGGAATTAATAAAACCAGTATGAAAAGACTAAACAGTTTCTTTTCGAGAGATCTGGGTTTAAATTTCCATAGTAATATTGGAAAAAGATTATCATTTAATTCTTTTAACTATTTTATTAATGAAGGCTACAATGTTAATGTTGAGGAATTTACTTATTCAGGAATATCATTATCAGAAAAAGCAAGAATTTTTACAGTCAATAATTTAAAATATCATACCGTTAATGGTGTATTAAGCATAAACAGCGGGATTGACTATTCACTGAGAAATTTTAGCTTCGGAAATATAGTTTCTGACAATAAGACAAACCAGGTTTTTACGTCAGCCGACTACAGATGGTTCCTGTCAGAAAACTTTACACTTCAATCTGGCATTTCGCACGATTTTCAAAGAAGCAGGTTTAATGACAGCATTCCAGCTTATTATTATGCTTTGTCGCCTGTATCACCAAATTACCATACAGATACTGCCATTTTTAACAGTATCCTGGAAGCTTATTCATATTTCAATTGGAATATTAATGACAGGTATACTCTTTCCTCCGGGCTGAGAAGCAATATTCCTTTAAATAAGCAGTCATATTATTTGAGTTCGCAGCTGGGATTAAAATACAGAATAAACAAAAACCAGTCATTTTTGCTGAGCGGGGGTAAATATCATAATTATTCAACACCAAATTATTACTCCAAGAAATTTGTCTTGCTCTCAAGCTATCAATTAGCCCTGGATTATTCTTTTGAATATAAAAACACATCCCTGACGGCTGCCATTTACTACAAAAATGAAAAAGGTAAGCAGACTAATAATTTGTTTTTTACTGTAGACAATCAAAGTACTTTTGGAATAGAACTCTTTTATGAGCATAGTTTCAGAAAATATTTTAAGCTTATGTTTTCAAACACATTAATGAATCAGATCAGCGAAGTAAATAATGCCAGCTTCAAAGGAGAAAAAGATTATAATTACTTCATTAAAACATCTTTGAATTACAACAATCCAAAATTATTTTCACTCACACTTGCATATCTTGCAAGACCCGGAGACTACTACACCCCCGTTATAATTTCATTTTATGATAATCAGACCAAATTTTACCAGCCTCGATTCAGCTACAATATTAACAGCGGCCAATACAAAGCTTATAACAGGTTAGATATAAGCATAAGCAGATATTTTAAATTCAATAAAACTGCTCTTATAACTTTTGCTTCTTTAAACAATATTATGAATACGAAAAACGAAAGTGAAGTTTTATACAACACTGACTATACTGAGACTCATTTTAACAATTATGAGCTACGAACAATCTATTTTGGTTTGGTATGGCAACTGAATTATTAGCCATTTCATCGCTTCGTGGAAAATATCAATGCCTTTTCAACGCATAGACTCAAATTCATCCTATTTTTGTAATTCAAATTTTGAAAGGATGGCTGAAGAAAAGAAAGATGAGCTGAAACCATCAGTAAGCTTCATCGAACAGTTTATTATCGACGACCTGAAAGAGGGGAAGAATAACGGAAGAATACATACCCGTTTTCCTCCTGAACCTAATGGTTATCTGCACATCGGCCACGCCAAGGCAATCTGCCTCGATTTCGGCATGGCAGAGAAACATGGCGGGAAATGCAACCTCAGGTTCGACGATACCAACCCTGTTAAGGAGGATGTTGAATACATTGATTCAATAAAGGAGGATATTCACTGGCTGGGATTCGGCTGGGATGATCGTGAATTTTATGCTTCCGACTATTTCGGAAAACTCTTTGAGTTCGCCGCCGACCTTATAAAAAGAGGCCTCGCATATGTTGATGATCAGCCTGCCGACGTCATTTCCTCACAAAAAGGAACTCCCTCCCAGCCCGGATCAGTCAGCCCGTTCAGAAAGAGGAGCGCAGCTGAAAGCCTCGACCTGTTTTACCGGATGAATGAAGGTGAATTTGATGAAGGGAGTCATGTGCTAAGGGCAAAGATCGACATGGCTTCGCCCAACATGCATATGCGCGACCCGATAATTTACAGGATATTAAAAACTCCCCATCACCGTACAGGGGAAACATGGAAAGTATATCCGATGTACGATTTTGCACACGGACAGAGCGATTATTTTGAAGGCATAACCCATTCACTGTGCACGCTGGAATTTGAGGTTCACCGGCCTCTATACGACTGGCTCGTCGATCAGCTGAAAAATAGTGATTACAGACCCAGGCAGATCGAATTCAACCGTCTCAACCTCACATATACCATGATGAGCAAGAGAAAACTTCTTGAACTGGTACAGGAGAAACAAGTCAGCGGTTGGGATGATCCCAGGATGCCAACTCTATGCGGTCTGAGGAGAAGAGGCTACACTCCTGAATCAATAAGGAGATTCATCGATCTTATCGGTTATACCAAGGTTGAAGCCATAAATGATGTCTCCCTTCTTGAATATGCTATCCGTGAGGATCTGAACATGAAGGCTCCCAGGGTATTTGGTGTGCTCGATCCGCTGAAGGTGACGATTACCAACTATCCAATTGATAAGGTTGAAGATGTCGAGATAATCAATAATCCCGAAGACGAAAACATGGGAACAAGAAAAGTCCCCTTCTGCAGTGAAGTTTATATTGAACGGGATGATTTCATGGAGAATCCGCCTCATAAATATTTCAGGCTTGCTCCCGGCACCGAAGTCCGTCTGAAAGGCGCCTACATAATAAAATGCGAGTCGTTTAAGAAAAATGAATCCACAGGAGTAATTGAAGAGGTTTACTGCACTTACGACCCGGCAACCAGGAGCGGCAGTCATGCCTCAGAAAAAAAGGTTAAGGGCACCCTGCACTGGGTATCAGCCTTGCATGCCATGGATGCAGAAGTCAGGTTGTACGACAGGCTCTTTGATCATGAAGATCCTGCAGGGCAGAAAGACGATGATTACAGGAATTTCCTGAATCCCGGATCTTTAAAGATCCTGGGCGGATGCAAACTAGAACCATCGCTGAAGAGAGCAAAAAAGCTCGATAAATTCCAGTTTCAGAGACTTGGCTATTTCTGCGTCGATTACGATTCCACCGAAGCTCATCCTGTTTTTAACAGGACTGTCTCTCTAAAGGATACATGGGCGAAAGTGAATAAATAAAGGCAGCAGGCGGATGGCGGATGGCGACTTATCCTGATGTTTAAAGCCATTACCCCTTTGCACTTTTGTGCCTGATTATGCAACCATTACGGCATGATTTTTGTCGTAATCTGATATAGCCCATTACTTTTTCGTAACTTAAAAAATCAAAAATATGAAAACGTTTATCAGATTGTTTTTCATTACATTGATTGTTCCATCATTTGTTGTTTTCACCTCCTGCGTAAAGAAAGCAGTAAGTGATGCCGGACCAGGTTCGGCTGAATTTTCAGTCACTCTGCCTGCGGACATGAGCTCAAAGTCAGATTCCGGCTCTGTTGCAACATCATATCAGATCCTGGTATCTGTTGAGGCCATGAACGGCAATGCTGTATTTACTGATAAACTTATACCCCTGTATGTTTTCGGGACAGGTTTTGTTAGTGAATCCGTTGAGATAGAAGCAGGAGAATATAAGCTTACCAAATTCATGATCATCAATATGTCAGGGGAAGTGGTCTATGCAGCTCCTGTTGAAGGGTCGCCTCTTGCTTACCTGTCGGAAAAGCCGCTCCCGTTGAATTTTAATATTATACCGGACCAGATTACCAGGATTTTGCCCGAGGTACTTACCGTCGGTGACCAGACTCCGGACAAATTCGGGTATGCAAGTTTTGGCGTGCAGGTCATTAAGCCGGTTGATCTATGGACGATGTGCGTCCTGGATCCGGGGATATTAATGCCTCCTATTACTATCACCACGGCAAAGCTTACTATATATGCTCCTGACGGATGGCATTATACATTTAAACTGGCAGCAGCCGTAAATCATCTTATTATCAGGGGCGGCTACGATAGATATACATTTGTCCTTGAGAAAGATGGCTATCTTCCGCAGAAGCTGGAATTCAGTGCCAAAGAGATAATGGCAACCACAAAGGAGAATCCTCTGGTACTTACGATTCCATGGAGTTCCCGGTACTACGAAATTGTTCTTCAGCCCGGCCCTGAAAAAGGGAAAGACGCCATGGTGTCCAATCTCAATCCCGATAAAAACTATGGCGATTACAAGTATTTTGAAGCAACTTACCTTTCCGAATCGGTTCTAACGGTAATGAGGTCGAACAGGAGTCTTATCAGGTTCAATCTCGATACTCTGCCAAAATCGGCTGTAATAAAGAAGGTCATTCTGACCCTTTCCTATGATCTCCCGATACCATTCGACTCTGTTTATTACACAACAAATACCGGTCCCGGGACCGGTATTATATGGTATGGAGCTGTATTGCAGCAGATTGTTGAGCCATGGGAAGAGAACAAGGTAACGTGGAACACTCAGCCGAAGACCATTGAAACCAACCAGGTTTATATCTCGCCTTTCATCAGGAATTCAAACATGATAGTAGTGGATGTCACAAAATTATTCATGCAGTCTGCTACTTCGGATGTTGCAAGTTATCCCAATTACGGCATGCTTTTTAAAACTTGGCCGGTTGACAGGTTCCCGGGGTTCCGGTTTGCATCGAGTGATTACCCGGATGCAACTATGAGGCCGAGACTGACGGTGTATTATTCATTTCTTTAGGAATTTATTCTGAGGAGAAAGCTCAGTATATTTTCAGGAAGTTACGGGTTGCGGGTTGCAGGTTAGGGTTTCAACTCGCAACCCGTAATCTTTAACATTTAATCTTCTCTTGCAATTTTTCAGAATATAATTTATATTTGCAGCCTCAAAATTGTCCCGTAGTGTAATTGGCAACACGTCTGATTCTGGATCAGAAGAGTTCAGGTTCGAAACCTGACGGGACAACTGATAATCAAACACTTACATAATCAAATATGTAGGTGTTTTTCTTTGTTGCTAGGTTCTTGCCAGGTTTTGGGGGATTTTAGGGTAATTCACTTAATAATAAAAAAAGGGTTGGTGGTAGTTAACACCCTACTCATAATCAGAGGGTCGCTGTTTCGAGCCCAGCTGGGGCCACCTTCAATATCAGAGAGTTACAACATCAAATATTGTAACTCTTTTTTTACGCGCCAGGTTTACGCCAGGTTTTGGTGAAAAAGGGAAAGATTTTGACCGAAAGACTAACAGATGTTAGGGTCAGGGGGGAGGTATTTTGTCAACATGAAAGGCCTATGTTTGTCAGAAACCCCTCTGAACACAAGTGAAAAGGATGAAACAACTGTTAACGAAGGTTCTTCCCAAAGAAAACGGACTTTACGCAGGTGACAGCTAAACGGGTAAGTCAGGTAGAAAAAATGTTCAATGAAAGACCATTACGAAAAGTTAACTACCAAACCCCAAATGCTGTATTTTCACAAAAATTAAAAGTTGCACTTATTCCTAGATCACAGCCTGTTATCATTTCAGATAATGCTCGCCAGGTTTTATTCCATTCCCGTAGGCGTGTGCATACACACCGGTAAAGGCTACACCCATATACAAGATGATGGACGAATAATAAATCCAGGTAAGTATTACCATAAGCGTGCCAACAGCACCATAAATGGAAGAACCCGCCAGATGGTCGAAGTAAGTACCAATGGTAAATTTGCCAATCATAAAAAGAACAGCCGTAAAAATTGCGCCTGTTAAACAATCCCGCAGTGCTGGTTTTCCATCATTCAGTAACCTAAAAACTGCAATGAATAAAATAATCAGGAGGACGAACAGGATGATAAGGTTGACTATATAATAGAAATTAATATCAAACCCGGGTAAATAGAGGATTAAACGATTGTTGAGAACATCCATCAGTGAATTGATTACCAGACCCACCAATAGCAAAAGTCCGGTCAACCCTACCGCGGTAAATGCCATGAGATACCGAGTGATGATTTTCATTAAGTTGCGTTTGGATTTTGACTTGATGCCCCACATAATATTGATAGAAGCTTTAATTTCAGCAAACACACCCGATGCCGTTATCACCAAAAAGATAATACCGATTACACTCGCTACAGAAGTATCCTTTGATGGCTTCACACTTTTTATTATTTGCTGTATTCCCGTGGCCACGCGTGAGCCAACGAGTTCATTAATCTGCCCAAAAACCTCACCTCGTACCGCCTTCTCGCCAAGAAAAAGTCCACATAAAGAAATGATGATGAAGAGCAGGGGAATTAAAGAAAAGAGAATATAACAAGACAAGGCCGCACTTAAACGGAGGCCACGAACGGCAATAAATTTCAAAAAAGTTTCCTTGAGGAGATTCCCTGCATTTTTTACCGCTTGTTTTAATTGCATGACGCCGTCTTTTGAATGAACAGCTAATTTACGCAATGCTAAGGAATTTTGGGATTATGATTCACCAAATCTTTATTGTTGCTTAATAAATTGGAAAAGCCAGAACTCTAGGTTCTTCGTCAAATTTGGGGATGTTTTAACCTGATTGAGACAAAATCACTTTCTTCCTCAATAGATCAAAGCTGGCCCTTCCATACATTTGCCGCTTAATGCTCTTGATTCTATTGACATGTCCCTCCACAGTTCCGTTGCTCCAGCTCATGTTGATCCCATTTTCAACAGCC
>Ga0209745_1000011_pt1 | contig 120451 bp, 96 predicted proteins | sample BarGraNGADG00312_FD_184495 | JGI IMG/M metagenome (GOLD analysis project Ga0209745, IMG submission 184495) | Arctic peat soil microbial communities from Barrow, Alaska - Barrow Graham LP Ref core NGADG0004-312 (SPAdes) (version 2) | ecosystem: Environmental > Terrestrial > Soil > Wetlands >... | reverse complement strand
GACGTTGACCAACGGAAAGATAGTAGACGTAATAGTCACCAGTACAGGTGGCTGTTTAATTACCTCATCAGGAATCACTAATGCGGTTTTTGCCTTACCAGTAGCGACGACAAGTAATAACGGTCCAATATGTGTAGGTAATGCCCTCAGTCTGACTGGAGGACCTACAGGCATGACGACCTATTCATGGACAGGGCCAAACGGGTTTACCTCTATATTACAAAATCCATCAGTATCGGTTAACGCCATATTTGCAATCGCAGGTGTCTATACTCTGACAATCACCAATACGAGTGGATGTACAAGTACAGCCAACACGACAATAACAGTTAATGAGAAACCGGTAGCAGTTGCAGGCCCGGACCAGGATCTGAAATTTATCTTCGAAACACAGATGAATGCAGAATTATCTGCATCCGAAACAGGTGAATGGTCTTTAATTTCCGGTTCAGGTCACATTAGTGATATTCATTCTCCAACTACCAGGGTAACCGAATTATCAACAGGGGTAAATAAATTTCTATGGAAAGTGCTGAATGGTAATTGTGAGGACACTGCAGAAGTTAAGATAACCATTTATGATCTATTTGTACCCTCAGTAATTACTCCCGACGGAGATGGTAAAAATGATTATTTTAAGATCGGTGAAAAAATTGGTCAGGTTGAGCTGATCATCTTTGACCGGTGGGGAAATAAAGAATATACAAATGGCAATTATTTAAATGATTGGGACGGACGAAATAATAAAGGTGCAGAACTTCCAAATGATACCTATTTCTATGTATTGAAATTTGAAAATAGTAAAATAAAAAAAGGATTTGTTTTAATTAAAAGGTAAATGAATAGGTTTATTCTGAGCATATTGGCATTATCCTTTCCTTTGCACCTGCTGGGACAGATGTCCCCATTATCGGATCATTATGTATATAATGCTCTTGCCATTAATCCTGCTTTTGCTGGTTGTCACGGTGCATTAAGTGCAACCATTTCGTACCGGAATCAGTGGGTTGGATTTAATGATGCTCCAAAAAGCTGTATGCTATCCGTTCATGCGCCGATTTATAATGACAGGATTGGTCTGGGATTGCTAATTGAGAAGAATAGCATTGGCATATTTAAAGAAACAAGTTTTATTGGTAATTATGCATACAGAATGGAACTGCTTGATGGCAAATTAGCGTTGGGATTAGGTTTTGGCGTCACTGCATACAATATTGCATGGAACGAGCTGGCTAAAGCTGATGCAGATGATATTCAACTGATGAATACTCCCACATCAGCAGTTTTACCATCTTTTAGTCTGGGCACATATTATTATACAAAAAAGTACTTTATTGGCATTTCCCTGCCCTTGTTCTTAAGTCATGAGTTAGATAAAAGTACTGGCAAATATAAAATCAGTAACAATTTCTCCGGGTGTAATTATTTTTTTACCGGAGGATACGAGGTGGGAATAAGTCCCCAGGTTAAGCTCCTCCCTTCCTTGTTAATAAAATATCATCCGGGTAATGTTGTCCAGATTGATTATAATGCACAGATAAATTTAAAAGACAAGATTTGGATGGGTATTGGTTACCGAAACAGAAATACGCTGGTTGGGATACTTCAATTTCAGCTAAATTATCAACTGAGAATGGCATATTCCTATGATTATGAGTTTGGCAGCATTGGAAAAAATTTAAATGGTTCTCATGAGATCTTTTTAAGCTATGTATTTAGATTTGCACGAAAGGTAATAGGGCCAAGACAGTTTTAGCGGATTAGTTTTATGAGCAAATACTTTTATATAATATTACTTATAACATTGTTTACAAAAGCTGAATTGCATGCCCAGCCTCAGCGTTTTATAGTAAAACCAGCCCCATTTAGTTCAAGAATAAATGATGAATTCTCCCCCGTTTTTTATAAGGGTGGAATTGTTTTTTGTTCAAACCGAAGTGACAATTCCCTGGTTAGTTATAAGGATGAACAAAACCGTCTTTTTAAAATATTTTATGTAATGAAAAAGGGCAGCACGGGATGGGATCAACCAAAAATACTGGCAAAGGAAATTACAACTGCTTTTAATGACGGGCCGGTTACATTCAATGAAAATGGGAATATCATGTATTATTCCAGAAATAATTCTATTGAAAATTCGCTAAGAAACATTTCTGATACTTCAAATAAACTGGGTATCTATTCAGCGGAATTAATAAATGGAATATGGACTAATATCAAGCCTTTTACTTTTAATATCCTGCTGTATTCTTTTTGTACGCCTGCACTTACGCCCGATGGAGAAAGAATTTATTTTTCTTCTGATATGCCCGGTGGTATCGGGGGAATGGATCTTTATTATTGTGACAGGCGCAATAATGAATGGGATAAACCTGTAAATCTGGGTCCGGTTATAAATACTGCAAAAAATGAATCCTTCCCTTTTGCCTGTAAGTATGGTAAACTCTTTTTTGCATCAGACGGGCATAATGGTTTTGGCGGGAAGGACCTGTTTTATACCCAGGAAATAAATGGAGAATGGATAACACCGGTACACCTCGATTCAGCAATAAATTCAGCAGCTGATGATTTTGGGCTTGTTACTGATTCAACATTTGAGAACGGGTATTTTTCAACAAACAGGCGGAAAACAGATGATATATTCAGTTTCAGTTCAGCACCAGTAGAATTTATGAATTGTGACACTATAAAGGAGAAGAATTATTGTTTTACATTCTATGATGAAAAACAACGACTTATTGATACTATACAAGCAACTTATAAGTGGGATTTTGGTGACGGTATAATTCGGATTGGTAAAGAGGTGAAGCATTGCTTTCCTGGCCCCGGAAAATACTCGGTTAAGCTCACTATAATTGATGAGCTCACAGGTGATTCTATAGCTAAACAAGTTGAATATAAGGTAGAACTGAAAAATATCAGACAGGCAGTAATTAAATCTGATGATGCAGGAATTGTGGATAAACCAATATCTTTCGAGGGAGCAATAACCGACTTTAAAGGCATAAATATCACAGATTTATTCTGGGATTTTGGAGAAGGGTTCAAATCTGGTGGTCAAATTATGAACCATACATTTAAAAAGAAGGGTGAATACATGGTCAAGCTGGGCCTGCTTGCTGAAAAAGACAGTCTGGGTGTGGTGCAAAAAACATGTGTTATGAAAAAAATTAAAATAAATTGAATTGAAAAGATATGTACTGATCATATCATTTATTCTAAATGCTGGCATATATCTCTTTTCACAATCAGCTCCGGCTATTGATGAAAATATTCCTTACCTGATGACCTTCGGAGGAAACGCCAGCACATCCTGGGGGGATGATGATTTTTGCCAGATATTCTTTTGCGTCATTCCTTCATCACAAACTGACCCTGTGTATATCCGTGTTTATGATCCGGATACCGGAGGAGACCTTGATGAACTTAAGGGAGAATTTAATACTGTTATAAACTTTTCAATTTATGCAGGCCAAGGTTGCTGGTCGGACACAGCAGCACAAAGTATTCATCTGACAGGAAATTATAAGAGCGGATATTTATTGACATCAAAATCATTTGGAGCTGATCCAAAATACGATAAAAAGTGGTATAGTTTTGGACCTTTTAACCCTTCTGAAGGAGAGTATGTTGAGAAACTCGGGGGCCGTGTATTTAAAATCATTGCACAGGGAATATCCGGGGATGACGGAAATATTTATAAATATTTTTTAAGTACAAGTCCGGTTGAAAATGTAGCAGTTGAGGGTGGTAATTTTTTTACATATAAATATCATTTCAGACTATCAGATGATCAAAAACAAGTATGTCAGATATATCCTTATGCAGATGACAAGACCATTTCTATCCAGGTCTCCAATTTTGACTGGGACAATGATGGAATAATCAGGCTATTCTCAGTTGCCAAAAATGGTATCTTCTGCGATGTTTCAGGAGATAATCTTTGGACAGTAAGGGAATTCCCAATAGCGGCTGAAGAAAGAAATTCTTCCATTGAGATACAATTCATAAAGAATAAATCTGTTAAAATAAGAAACAATAATGTGGTGGTCGCTGTCAGGAACCAGTATGGTGTATCATTACCATTTTACGTGGTTCCGATAGGAGGGGTTCCTGTATATTCTCCGAAAATACGAATGAAATGATTTACCAGTGAGTATAGTGTTTTTATCTGCAAAAATTCATATAAAGGCTTTCATAAATTGGAAAGTAATTTTATTATTTTTCTTTTCGGTTCTGGAAAACAATGCATTACCCCAGAGCTATAATTTCCGCAATTTCGATTCAGAAGAGGGATTAGCCCAATCTTTTGTTTATTCTATCAACCAGGATGTGCATGGTTATTTATGGATTGGTACAGGGAATGGATTATCGAGATATGATGGATTTAATTTTGAAAACTATGGAACCAGTGACTCATTGTCAGACAATTTTATAACCTGCAGCATAAGCGATGGTGAATTGATGTGGTTTGGCCATATGAATGGCCATTTATCTTATTTTAATGAGAAAAAGTTTCACACTGTCAACATACCGCAATCGAGTTTAAGCCCCATAACACATTTTGCAAAAAGTCCGGATGGTCGGATCTGGGTAAGTACTTATTCTGATGGTTTAATGAAATTAGGTAAAGAGCCAGATGTGGTTAAATATTATTTGTTTAAGAATCAATCATTTATAATATCATTTGACTTTATTAATGATAGTGAATTGTTTGTTGGCACAAATACAGGCTTATTATATTGCAGAATAAAAGAGCCAGGTGAAATTGAAATAATCCGGCCTGTTGTAGAAATTCCGGAATCCAAAGTAACATGTATTCAAAAAATGAGGAACAAGCCGGGATTTTTTATTGCAACGGAAAATGATGGCATATTTCGATTCACTGGTGAAGACAACCTGTTTAAGGTTTCAAAAATAACTGCAGAACCAGATTCTGACTTTACCGGTATACAGGATATTTATGAAGACAGCCAGTCAAATTTATGGTTGTGTTCTAAGGGAAATGGGCTAATCAAAATGATTTATTCAAATTCAGGGGAGTTAACAAAGATTAATTATTTTAATAAGGCCAATGGATTTACTACAGACAATGTAAAAACTGTATTTGAAGACCGCGAAGGAAATATATGGAGTGGCAATTATGGTGAAGGATTGACACTAATTACTCCTAAAACTTTTTCTGTCTATAAATTTGATAACCTATATGGGAATGACATTTTTTCAATCAGTTTCGACCAGAAATACAGGTGGGTAGGAACTGAAAATGGCCTGGTAAAAATGGATCTGTTGACGGGCAAAGTCGTTAAGTTTTACAGCAAGGGTAGTGGATTACCAAAAGATACGGTTACAACAATTTATTCCACCGATGGAAAAGAGCTTTGGATTGGAACCAGGAAAAATGGTGTATTCCGGATGGAGGCAGGAAATGACAAAATCCTTAAATATCCTATAGCAAACGGGGCACTTGAAAACTCTATTACATTTATAACCGGGAAAGGAGAACAGATCTGGATTGGTACACAAAAAGGATTATGCAATTTAAATTCAGTTACCAATAGGAAAAATTGGTATACTATTAGCCAGGGCGGGTTACCTCATAATTTTATAAATTGTTTATATATGGACAGAACTGGCAGATTATGGGTAACCACACACAGTAATACGCTGGCATACATTCATGATAAAAAGGTATTTAAGATACCTTCAAATTCCGTTAGCGGAATTTTAACAATCACTGAAGATACAGACTTTCGAATTTGGATGGGATCAAACGGGAATGGTGTTTTTAAGATAGAGGCTGATTCTATTCCTAATATTACGGTAAAAGAAGGTCTTTTATCAAATTATTGCTATTCGATTATTTGTGATGATCAGAATAACATTTGGGTTGGTCATAAAGGGGGATTAAGCAGAATCAGAACAACTGATTTTTCTGTAAAACCCATACAACATATTGGAGGCGTAATGGAGAGTTACCAATTTAATCCAAATGCAGTAATTAAAGATCAACAAGGGAAAATATGGTTTGGATCGGATAAAGGCATGGTTTCATATGATCCATCAATGGAGCATCCCCAACTGCGTCCACCAGTTTTAGGAATTACCTCAATTAAGATTAATGATGAAGAAATAGCTTATACGGATAAAATAATACTTGCTCCCGGTAGTTATAAAATACGAATTGATTTTTTAGGCGTCAATTTAAAGGAACCGGCACTTGTTACCTATCAGCATAAACTGGAAGGTTATGATCAGGAGTCTGAAATTTCAAAAAACACAAGTATCACTTATCCTCGTTTGACGGAAGGAAATTATACATTTATCTTAAAAGCCTCGAGTGGAGATGGTGCTATATCGGAAAATCCGATTACTATAAATATTATCATAAAAATACCGATCTGGAAGAAATGGTGGTTTTATCTTTTAATCGTCGTTCTCCTGATCATCCTGACCTTCATTTTTATAAAAAGACGTGAAAATAGATTTCTGGCTGAGAAAAAAATACTTGAAGAAAAAGTCCTGGAGCGGACTTATGAAATTCAATGCCAGAAAAATGAAATCGAGTTGCAACGGGATATGATAGATGAAAAGAATATCAATATCACTTCAAGTATAAAGTATGCAAGCAACATACAAAATGCAATTTTACCTCCCACGGAACTCATAGATAAATTATTTCCCGAGAATTTTATTTTTAGTAAACCAAAAGACATTGTAAGTGGTGACTTTTACTGGCTGGCAGAAAAGGATAATAAAATTATTTTTACTGTAGCTGATGGTACCGGGCATGGCGTCCCAGGAGCATTTATGAGCCTGCTGGGCATTACATTATTAAATGAAATAGTAAATTTTCATGGAATCACCAGATCAGATGCCATTGTAGAGAAGCTTCGTGAAGGAGTTATTCATTCTCTTCAGCATGGCATGAAAGATATTTACACTCCGGATGGAATGGACATAGCTTTATGTGTCCTGGATTGGCACCAAAAAAGAATTCAATTTACCGGAGGGATGAATAATCTTGTTTACATTCGTGATAAAAAGCTGAAGATAGTAAAGGCTGATCGTTTTTCTGTCTGTGCTTCATATGACTTTTCATTCCCTTTTACAATGAAAGAAATTGAATGCAGAAAAGGAGATGTGTTTTACCTGTCTTCCGACGGATATCAGGATCAGTTTGGTGGGGATTTTGACAAAAAATTTTTACGCCAGTATTTATATCTGATCTTGTTAGAAATTCATGAATTACCAATGTTAAAACAAAAAAAAATCCTGGAAAAAAAACTTATTGAATGGATGAAAGATAATACTCAAACGGATGATATTACAATAATGGGAATCCGATTATAAGAAATAGAATTTCGTCTTAATCAAGGACAATAAAACATGGGAAAGAGCCTTATGAGTATCCTTGAACAGGAAGCCTTTACTAAAGAGGATCTTGTAATCATGCTCCGTTCCGGGGGGACTGAGAAGGCGCTGCTTTTTCAGAAATCAGCTGAAATCAAGGAGAAATATATCGGGAAAAAAGTCTGGTTCAGGGGTCTTATTGAATTTTCCAATATTTGCGGAAAGGATTGTCTCTACTGCGGTATCAGGAAAGGGAATAAAAACCTTAAGCGATACAGCCTTTCTGATGACGAGATACTTGATGCAGCAAGGTTCGCATACAAAAACCGCTACGGGTCCATCGCTCTTCAGTCGGGTGAACTTGAGAGTCCTGCTGTGACAGACAGAATTGAAAATCTCCTGTATAAAATAAAAGAGTTATCAAATGGGGAACTCGGCGTGACTCTCTCAGTCGGGGAGCAGGAACAAGAAGTCTATAAAAAATGGTTCGATGCGGGCGCCCATCGTTATCTTCTGCGTGTTGAATCAACCAATAAGGCTCTCTACAATAAAATTCATCCAAACAATAAAAAGCATGATTTCCAGAGAAGGCTTGATTGCCTGAAAATCCTGCAGGACATTGGTTTTCAGACCGGGACCGGTGTGATGATAGGACTGCCGTTTCAGACACTTGACGACCTTGCCGGAGACCTCATCTTCATGCGCGATTTCAATATCGACATGTGCGGAATGGGGCCCTATATTGAACATGCCGACACTCCGCTGATAGTTCATGCCGATAAGCTTCTGCCTCTTAAGGAGAGGTTTGATCTCACATTGAAAATGATCGCCATCCTCAGGATTATGATGAAGGATATAAATATTGTGGCAGCAACTGCTCTCCAGGTTATCGACCCCATCGGCAGGGAGAAAGCCATAATGATTGGTGCAAATATCCTGATGCCGAACATAACTCCCGGCCGGTACCGCGACAGCTATAAATTATACGACAACAAACCGTGTACGGATGATTCAGCTGAAGATTGCCAGAGCTGCCTTGAAGCCAGAATTTCACTGGCTGATGCGGAAGTGGTTTATGGAGAGTGGGGAGACTCGAAACACTTCGACAGAAGACAAAAGACAAAAGACAAAAGATAAAAGAAAGGTTCACGGTACACGATGCACGATAAACGGGGAGAAACCTGAAGCAATCTTGTACCTTGTGCCGTGTGCCGTGTGCCGTGTACCCTTTAGAACATCATCTTCCCCACATGAACCTGCTTAAGCGCCATAAGGTCTTTCTCCAGAAGATCGCGCTGTTTATGATCGCCGGTAAGTTCAAGGATAATAAGTCCTGCTGGTTCGCCGAAAAAGGTTTCATTCACTCCCATACGGGTACGGATATAACAGCCATAAGCCGTAAGGAGCTTCTGAACTGAAATTATTACTTCATGATTTCTTTCTATAAGCAGACCGATGATTTCAGTTGTACCTTCAAAATGTTCCGATCTGTATATTACACCCTTATCTGAGAAGGCCATTCCCCTTATAATAATTCCGCCAAGAGGTTCGAGTTCCTTTATAAGCTTCTCAGATTCAGCATGATCGTCTTTCAAGTGAAGGATTATATATGCTTCACGGCTGCAGACATTGTCAGTGACTTCATGAAACCCGAGACGGGTTGTAATTACCGAAGCATGACGGGAAAGCACTTCCTGCGTAAGACCTGCTTCCTTGATCCTGTCAATTATTTTGATCCCGAGAACTTTTATCATATGTCTTTTATATATTAGGTCAGCTTTCTAATAAAATGGTGTCGGGCATCAGTCGCCACTTGCCTTAAAAATAAAGATCCCTCTCTCCTTTCTTTATCCTTTCAATCTTCTCCCTGGTATTCTGCATCACTCCTGGTTCCAGATTCTGCAGGTTCTTCTCAATCGCCTTCCATCCCTTTTCTGCAACTTCATCTGTGGCATAATCGCATATATATTCCGATAGTGTGAGTATGGCATTCGGAGTACAAAACCTCTTAATAAATCCCGGAACAGAAAACTCCATGAAGTGTTCACCTGTCCTTCCCATTCTATAACAAGATGTACAGAATGAAGGCAGGTAGTCGTTAGTCAGAAGTTCATCGATCACTTCTGCAAGAGAACGCGCATCACTGATTTTGAACTGCTCGCGGTTAAGGTTCTGGACTTCATTCTGAGAATCTGAATATGATCCGAGTTCAAGCTTTGTACCACCGTCAATCTGCGAAACTCCATATTGCATCACATCCTTCCTTACATCAGGGGCTTCCCTGGCAGTGAGAATGAGACCGGTATAGGGAACTGCAAGCCTCAGGATCGGAACAAGCTTTTTGAAATCCTCATCGCTTGTCTGGTATTTGCCATCGATGTTAAGGCTGAGTGCGTCCTTTATTCGCGGAAAAGAGATCGTGTGAGGACCAACATTGTAACATGCCTCAAGATGATTGGTATGACGAAGAAGTCCAAGGACCTCGTATCTCCAGTCATAAAGACCGAAGAGCGCACCGATGCCTACATCATCAATGCCAGCTTCCTGTGCCCTGTCGAGTGCGGTAAGCCGATATTCAAAATCTCTTTTCTTCCCTCCCAGGTGATACCATTTATATGCTTCTGGATTATATGTTTCCTGGAATATCTGGTATGTCCCAATACCTGATTCACCTACAATCCTGAAGCCTTCAATATCGAGAGGCGCAGCATTTATATTTACTCTTCTTATCTCACCGTGCCCTTTCTTAACACCATAAACTGTTTCAACTGAATGGGCAATATATTCGGGAGAATAATCAGGGTGTTCGCCATACACGAGGATCAGCCTTTTCTGGCCATTATCTTCGAGCGCTTCGACTTCCTTTATTAATTCATCATCGGTCAATGTTTTCCTGATGGCATCACGGTTGGAAACCCTGAATCCGCAGTACTGACAGTTGTTTGTACACTTGTTGCCTACATAGAGAGGGGCAAAAAGTACAATCCTGTTACCATATACTTTATCTTTCAGTTCTTTTGCACCCTGCCTGATTTCATCAAAAAGGTCGGTCCCGACGGAATTGACCAGGATTGCAGTTTCTTCCATTGAAAGACGGTGCTTGTCGAGTGACTTTGCGATTACATCCCGCACCCTCTGCTTATCAGGCTTTGTATTGTTTATGAAACTCCAAATCTCCTCAGGATCAATGAATGGTTTCATTCGCTGATCCGGTATCTTCAGTTTTTCCGGTGAGAAACGCATGAAATTAAATTTATGTCAGTTGCAAAGTTATGTTGATATTAACTTATAAAGAATGATACTGATCAGTAAATGAGCTCGGATATTTCAGCTTTTGCAAGGAAAAGCCTGTCGCTTATCTTCGGATCTGTCAGATCAACTGTACCATGGATCATTTTATGAAATAATAACGTAGAATTCCGGCCTATGAATTCTTCCTTATTTTCAAAAATATGTAGCAGGACTATAGAACCTTTTCCCTGATCGTGGCATATGACGGCCATACCTTTTGAATCCTTGTTTCCATTTGCTGCAGAAACTGCATATATGCCGGTAGCAGGCAGAATCTTGCACTCTTCAGTAATCGGTACCCTTAAAAACGATAGCAGGTTTTCAGAACCAGGGAATTCATACTTTTCAGGAACTCCCATAATCATGTAATAATGATCGAGGTATGCATTGGCTCTCTGTATGTAGCCTTCGCTAATGGCCTTGCGTATCCTTGTGGAGCTAACGGCTTCGTGCTGAACCTCCTGTTCGGGAATCTCTTCAGCTTCAAAATTGTATTTTTCCCTCCAGTTCCAAAGATGTTTGTAATCGCCCTCCTTATTAAACCCGAAATGATGATTGAATCCGACAACCACAACCTTTGCATTAAGTATACCGTGCAGATAATCCCTCACGAATTCCTCACTGGTTATTTTTGAGAACTCCTTTGTGAATTCGACAATTACCAGGTTATCGAGACCTGACTTGCGGAGAAGCTCATTTTTCTCCTCATGTGAGTTGATGAGCTTCAGGTCTTTTCCGGCAGTATCAGGATAAAGAACTTTTCGCGGATGCGGGTCAAAGGTTATCAGGACAGATTCACCATCGTACTTGTCGGCGAGCATTTTAAGCCGGTTGAGTATAGTTTTATGACCAATGTGGACACCATCAAATGATCCTGTGGTCACAACAGGATTACGTATTCCCTGTGCCTCCTCAAATCCTCTGAATATCTTCATGTTGCAGACAGCAGCTAAATCATGTTCTCTTTTACGAAGAACGCTACTTTTTCAATAGATGTAATCATATCATACTCCTCGAGGAATACCCATGACGGCACATTAAGAGGAATTGTTGTAAAATTGAGGATCCCTTTCACGCCAAACCGGACAGCCTCTTCAGCAATATCCTTTGCATAATCGGGTGGAACAGTAATTATGGCAATCCTGATATTAAGCTCCTTCATTATTATCTCCATGTCGTTATGCGAATAGCATTTCACGCCGGAGATAACCTTATTTATCTTCTGGGGATCGGTGTCGAATGATGCCACGAGATTCAGCTTTGACCTTTTGCCCTTGAAATAGCCTGCCACTGCCCGTCCAAGGTTTCCGATCCCGATTACAGCAACATTCATGCTCTCGTTAGAATCGATTACGGTTCCAATCTTCTCGATAAGTTCCTTAACGTCATAACCTTTTCGCTGGACTGAAGAGTAGCCAATGAGCATCAGGTCCCGCCTGACCTGGACGGCCGTAATATGAAGGCGTGCTGCAAGATCGTGTGAAAAGATAAAATTTTTCTTTTCGCCAAGGCATCCCAGAAGCGTTCTTCTGTATTCGCTCAGCCTTTCAACTGTCTTACCGGGTAATTTCATAATTTATCAGTTTATGTTTATTGGTTTTTTTGGTAATCTGATAGTAAATGTGGTTCCGACATCCGGGATGCTTTCCACTTTAATAGTTCCATGGTAAAGTTCTACAACTTTCTTTACGATGGATAATCCGAGTCCGCTCCCCGATATATTCCTTGTCTTTTCATTTTTTATCCTTACGAACTCGTTGAAAAGGTTTTCCGAGTCAGTTTTTGTAATTCCGATGCCAGTATCCGAAAAAATAATGATCGCATCAGTATCAGAACTGTCAATTGTAATATCGGCTTTACCTCCCAATTTATTGTATTTTACGGCGTTGGAGATCAGGTTATTGAAGACAATCTCCATATCACCAGGATCGGCCATGATCACTACATCAGTTCTAACCTCAAGGTTGATGCTTACATCCATCTGGATAGCATATGGCTGTACTGTTACGATAGCACCTGAAGCTATCTCTGCAAGGTTGACCTCCTGAATTTTTTCTTCTTTTCTTTCGAGCCGTATCTTGGTAAAATCGAGAAGGTCCATTATCAGGTTCCTCATGCCTTGTATCCTCTGGAGCGATCTGTCAATATGTGTGGCATAATCGTCGATACGGTCGCCGGCCTGTTTTTCCTGCATCATCCTGAGATATCCCTCAAGTGCGTTAAGCGGTGCCTTTAGTTCGTGAGAGAGTACCGAAAGAAACTGATACCTGACCTTCTTTCCATCCTGATTGAGCTTATGAGTGATCCGCTTCAGGTAAAGCTGCTTAGTAATGTTTTCAATGCTTGACTTAAGCTCCTGGGGAGTGAATGGCTTTGGAATAAAATCGGTTGCCCCGTCACGAGTGGCTCTTACAGCAACATCAAGTGATGCATATGAAGTGATCATTGCAACAACAATATCATATTTCCTTTCACGTATATACTCGAGAACCTCCACACCCTGTATGCCGGGCAATTTATTATCGAGCAGTACGATATCAGGCTTATCACGCTCAATCACAGTTATCCCGTCTTCACCAGTCGGGGCTTCAAGGGTCTCAAAATTATAATCCTCATCCATAAATGGATAGGTTACGTGAAAATCCCTGAGAATACGGGCGACTCCCGACCTTATCCCGGGTTCATCATCAACCACCAGTACTTTTAAAACTGCCATATTAAAGCTTTAATAACTTCATAACTTCCTGATCAAGCTGTTCAGGCCTGATCCCCTTCTCAAGATATCTGTCGGCCCTGATCCACGATTTATCCTTCCCTGAGTCAAGACTGAATGACATTCCTGTCTCACGCGAGACAGCGGTGGCGAGGATAACCGGAACATCGGGATATTTCTTCTTGATCTTGTAACAGAGAATAAACCCGCTGTCGTCACTCTCCATCATCAGGTCGAAGATAGCAAGACTCGGCTTGAACTTGGATATTACAGATTCAGCCTCAGCCTGGCTTTCCACGGCAATGGTTTTGTAGCCCGCTTTCTCAAGGCTGAAAACTGTCTGGAATAGATAATCGGGGTCATCGTCTGCTACCAGGATTGTAAAATCGCTCTTCTTCATCTATTTGCAAATTTCAGATATTTCGTCAATTCCAAAAAATAAAATGATAAATATGTGGTATTGTTAATCAATTAACATTGGTGTTAGTTGCTCGTTGCTGGTTGCTCGTTTATTGTCTCATCTGATTAATTGTAATGTCATTGCGAGTGGAGCGAAGCAATCCTTCTCCCCCTCTATTCCTTCCGTCGTGGAAGTAATATTTTAAATTTCGTTCCTGTGGGTCCTTTAGCACTATCAGTGTTAGACTCGACAGTGATCTGGCCCTTATGCATTTTCACAATTCCATAAGCAGTTGCCAGACCCAGTCCGGTACCATGTCCCAGTCCCTTGGTAGTAAAGAATGGTTCAAAGATCTTTGCCCTGTCTTCTTCCCTTATTCCGGTTCCATTGTCTTCAACGGTAATGCTAACATCGCTCAGGGTATCTTCAAGCAGAATGTTTATTTCTCCTTCTCCGGGCATGGCATCGATAGCATTCTTGACAAGGTTGGTGAGAACCTGCATCATCTGCTCCGAATCGAGCATCGCATCGGGATTTGTTGTCTGGTCTTTTATCTCAACCTTTACCCTGTCGGGAATAATGACACTTTCAAGGCTATGACTAACCAGATCGTGTATGCCTACCATCTGGTGGTTGACCTGGTTCTTCCTGGCAAAATTAAGAAGTCCCGCGACGATTTTCTTGCACCGGCCTGCCTGTTCCACTACCAGTTTAAGATCCTCTCTTACAGGGTCGTCCGGTTTGCATTCATCGAGCAGAATGTTGCTGTACATTATAACTACTCCAAGAGGATTATTAAGTTCATGCGCAATGCCTGCAGAGAGCTGACCCATGTGGGCAAGTTTCTCCGATTGCTTCAGAGCCTGCTTCATTGAACTGAGCTTTTCGTTCGAAAGGGCAAGTTCCTTGACAGACTTATGCAGTTTCTCAATCGTATATGGCAGGCACATCTCCACTTCAGCCAGCCCTTTCTTGATTGCAATCGCATGTTCGACGCATGTTTCATATCCGCAGGCACCGCAATCGAGTTGATCTTTTTTTGTTATTTTGCCCATAGAGATAAGGATGTCGTTCACATCTTTTTCCTCGGGAAGAACGAATTCCTTTTCCTCAGGTTTGTGACGGACAGAAAGATCCAGATCAGCATACTCATCAAATGATGCCTGCCACTTGTCGTTATCAATGGCGAGCATCTTTGAGTTGGCGTAGGAGCTTACAAGCGCTCTCCTGTTATATTGTTTTCCGTTTTTCGATAAACCCGGACCCATTATACATCCTTCGCAGCAGAGGAGTTCCATATGCTGGTTTCTTATCAGCCCGGCTTCAAACTCTTTAAGAGCCTCCTGGAAACCTATCCTTCCCTCAGCTGCAATAATATTTCCTGTAATAGCATCGTCATTGATATTTGCGGTCTGAAGCAAACCTCTGGTTACAGGGAAGATAGCTCCCCTTCCGCCTGCAGGAGGATCGAATTCGGATGGCTCGATGTTACTCTCGGAGATTCCTAAAGTTGAGAGCATTTCGCGTAGCTCGACAAATGTTATGGCTTCATCTACTTCCGTGCTTTCGGCTTTTTTGGCTACGCAAGGACCTATAAAGACTACCTTGGTATCATCGCCGTACTTCTTATGCATTACCCTGCTCATAGCCACCATCGGGGAGACTATGGGCGCCAGCTTATAGGCAAGTTCCTTATGGTAATATTTAATATAATTTACTATTGAGGGACAATCGGACGAGATGTAATATTCACTGCTCCCGGTAACAAGCTTTTTGTACCTGTCGGCAACAAGATCGGCGCCAAAGGAGACTTCAGTGACATATTCAAAACCGAGCGACCTGATCATGCCAATTAGTGTCCGGTAATCGATATCCGAAAACTCTGCCGGAAAACTAGGGGCAATTATAGCTGCTACTTTTGTTTCCTTTTCGAGCAGGTTACGTACTCTGTCGGTTGTATTGAGAAATACTTTTGCACCCTGACTGCACACCATGGTGCAATTGCCGCAGGCAATGCATCTTTCGACAATTACCTCGGCCTGGCCTCCCTCTATTCGTATAGCTTTGGCAGGACACTCCCTTACACACGTGTAACAGGTTCGGCAAAGCTCTTTTATTGTATAGACCAGCATATTCTGAATAGATTTTAACTACAACAATACATCCCTTTTTTCAAAGTGGGTGTGAAATATCTTTTTATCAGATATCTCCTTGTTTTCCTTAATTATTTTTTCATAAAGGTTAATCAGAACAGGAGATTTGCATGGCAGACTTATTGCATCAGTATCGTCGGCCTGGTAAATTGATTTTGCCCTGCTCTTCTTTTCATCCTTTAATGTACTGAAGGGAAGTCCGGCCCCGTTAATGCATCCACCTGGACAAGCCATCACCTCTATCAAATCATATTGATTGCCTGAAGCATGCGCAGCCCTGAGTTTTTCAAGGCCCGTGAGGCCGTCAACGACAGCCACTTTCAGCTTCAGGTCATCGCTTGATATTGTTGCTTCCCTGAATGAGCCTCCTGCGCGGAGCTTCTTGAACTGCTGCTTATCGACCTCTTTACCGGTAATCATAAAACAGAGCGACCGTGTGATTGCCTCTGCCAGTCCGCCGGATGTTTCTGCGAGGGCTGCTGCTGAACTTCTTCCTGCCATCGGATCATCGGCTGGTTCGGGTTCAATATTGGTGACGTCAATGCCATACAGCCTGATAAGCCTTGCAAGTTCCCTTACTGTCATCACTGAATCAACGTCACTGATCCCTTTCCGCATCATGCCATCGCGTCTGGCTTCAAATTTCATTGCCATGCAGGGAGTAGCAGAGACTGAGTATATCTTTTCAGGTTTTACTCCTGCCTGTTCAGCTACCAGTGTTTTGATGAGCACGCCTGTAACCTGCTGGGGTGACTTGACCGTTGAGAGCTGGGGCAAAATTGCTGGTATAAACTGCTCGGCAAATTTTACCCATGCCGGGCAAGCTGAAATATATAATGGCGTTCTTTCTTTACCTTCGATCTTCTTCTTCAGTTCATCGGCAATCTCTGAAATACATATATCCGTGCCAGTGCCGGTTATAAAAATCTTATCGAACCCGATCTTGCGGAGAATGGAGTTCAAAACCCTGTCGAAATCCCTGTTATACTTTATTCCCAGTTCCTCGGCAATGCCTGAAGTTACAAGCGGTGAATACTGGATCACCTTGACGATCTCATGATTGTTCAGGTACTCCTGTACTTCGGTGATATTATGTTTCTCATGCAAAGCGCCGGTTGGGCATACAAGGACGCACTGACCGCAATGGATGCAGCTCGAAAAGTTAAAATCCCGGTCCATGGCAGGTCCGACATGTGTCGCTCCTCCCCTGTTTATGAAGTCGAGCGACGTAGATGTGATAACTTCCTCGCAGACCCTCACACAGCGTCCGCATAAAATGCATTTCGAAAGTTCCCTTATTATTGCAGGGCTTGACTGGTCAAGTCTTGGTTTTATCTTTTTCGCACGTATGCGACGTTCCCTGATATTGAGCTCTTCGGAAAGACGCTGAAGTTCACATTTGAGGTTTTTGTCGCAATAAAGACAGTCATCGGGATGGTTTGAGAGAAGAAGCTCAACAATTGTTTTTCTTGCCGTGATCACTCTCTGAGAATGGGTTTTTATTTTCATCCATTCCTCCACAGGATGTGAACAGGCAGTTACCAGCCGATCATGGCCTTCAACCTCAACAACGCACATCCTGCAGGCACCGGTGGGCGAAAAATCCTTCATCCTGCAGAGTGTGGGGATTATTATACCGTTACGGTTGAGCGCCGAAAGGATCGTTTCTCCCTTTTCGGCTTTGATTTTTCTATTATTTACCTGTATAGTGAACAGCATAATTGCTATTTGACTTTTATTGCGCTGAACTTACAAATATCGAAGCATACCCCGCATCCGATGCATTTCTCCTCGACAATGAAGAATGGCTGCAACCTGGTGCCGTATATCGCGTTAACAGGGCATTTTGAAGCGCAGGCTGTACACCCTGTGCATTTATCCACATCGATCGAAAAAGTCCTCAATCCCCTGCAGACATTGGCCCTGCATTTCCTGTCGAAAATATGTTCCTCGAATTCCTCCCTGAAATTAGTGAGCGCGCTGAGAAATGGATTTGGCGCAGTTTGTCCGAGACCGCAAAGCGAGGTGTCTTTCATGACTGCTGCAATGGTTTCGAGCTGCATAACCCCCTTAAATCGTTCGAGGGTTGTTCCCGAATCCTCGTTCAGTGGTTTTTTAATGACACTCTCAAGTATCTCCAGCATCCGCCCGGTACCTTCGCGGCATGGAATACATTTCCCGCAACTCTCGTTCCTGATGAACTCCATATAATACCTGACCAGGTCGACCATGCAAGTATTTTCGTCAATAATGACAAATCCGCCTGCTCCCATGCTGATCCCTTTCTCCTTCATAACCTCATAATCGACTGTAATATCGAGGTTCCCGGGAGTTATGAATGATCCTGAAGCACCTCCAATCTGAATTGCCTTAAGCTCCTTTCCTTCACGTATCCCATCGGCAATATCTTCGAGTATTGACTTTATAGTTGTACCCATTTCAACTTCGACCACCCCTGTCATCCGGCCTTTGCCGGCCACAGCAAATACCTTTGTGCCAGGACTCTTTTCCGTTCCGAGGGTACGGAACCATTCCGGGCCGTTGTGCATTATCACCGGGACATTCATAAGGGTCTCGACATTATTGATCACAGTCGGTTTCCCGAAGAGTCCGGCCGTGACAGGATATGGAGGTTTAAGCTGGGGCATTCCCCGTTTGCCTTCAAGGGTGCTGATAAGAGCTGTCTCTTCACCGCATACAAATGCGCCCGGTTCCTTCCGGATAATGATATCGAGGTTATAACCGCTCGAAAAAATATTATGACCGATAATTCCGAAATCCCTTGTCTTGTCAATAGCCTTCTGAAGCTTAATCCGTGCATGCTCTGATCCATTTCTGAAGAATACCACTGCATTGTTTGCACCAATTGCATAAGAGGCAATTGCGATTCCTTCAACAAGCCTGTGGGGATCGCTTTCGAGCATCGTTCTATCGGTGAATGCTCCCGGATCGCTCTCTTTTGCATTACAGACAAGGTAGCGAGATGATGCAACAGTATTTAAAGCTTGCTTCCATTTAAGCCCGGTAGGATAACCCCCGCCGCTCCGACCTCTTAATCCGCTCTTTTCAACTATGTTGCAGACCTCTTCATAAGTATAATTTCTGATTGCCTTTGCATAGGCCCTGTAACCTCCACGGGCAATGTACTCTTCAATGCTTTCAGGGTCGTAGCAACCGCAGTTATTGAGAATCACTCTTTTCTGATGGGCAAAAAAAGGAAGATCTTCCATGAATGCTATCCCCGGCCATAGTTCAAAACCTTTGCTTCCATTCTGGCCTACAAGATCATCCTTGCTGATGTCGTTATGAAAAACACCGTTGAGAAGGGTATCAACTTTTTCTTCTGATATGTTCCTGAAATAGAGCTTATTTTTGCCCGGAAGCTGAATGCATAAAAGCGGCTCAAAATTGGAAGGGCCTGTGCAACCGACCTTAACAAGCTCAGTGCCCGGTTCATTTTCATCAATATATGCTTTTATAGCAGCCCATGTCTTTTCAGAACCTGCAATTATGCTGCTTGTGCCTGATGAAATATAAAGGACCGCCTTTTCCGCTCTTTCACGCCTGATCTTCTGAAGGAGTTTTTCAGTCTCTCCAGTCAGCGTATCAGATTCAAACAGCAGAACCTTCTCAATCAGGATTTTTCTCAGATTTTCCATCTAGTCATTATCAATGAAAAACCTCAGCTTTTTTATCAGCTCAGGGATCTGGTCAGGTTTCACATAAGGGTGATATTCATCATTGACGCTTATAACCGGACCGTTATTGCAGCCTCCCATGCATGTCACAATATCATAGCTGAGATTCCCGTCACGGCTTGTCTGTCCTGCACCTAAACCTGTCTCTTCCCTTATTTTATTTATCACTGCAAGAGATCCGTTCAGATAGCACGAGGTGCCATTGCAAATTCGTATCCTTATCTTACCTGCAGGGAAGAACTTAAACTGATCATAGAAGGTGGCAAGACCATAAATCTTTGTAGTGCTAAGCCCGATAAAACTGCCGACTTTAACTATAGCCTCTTCGGACAGGTGACCATTGTCATCCTGAATTTCCTGAAGGAGAGGGATCAGATCTTCTCTTCGCCCGGCTTTATATTTTTTAAGAATTTTATCTATTTCTGTACCCATCAGCCTATTAATAGGATATACAAATATAATATTTTATTGTTAATAAAATAACATTGTTTATTTTATAACAAAGGTTTTAAGATTTGAATCATTCATTGTGATTTTTATAATGTATTGACATTCTGCATATTATTGATGCGTCTTGTTTAGTCCCGAAAAGCTCATTGCCAATTATACAGTGGTCATACCTGTTTAACTATATGAATTTTAGGTTGGAAAGCCATTTTCACGGCAACGAAATATTTATTACATTTGGAGTCGTTGTTTTTCAAGAAACAGTAATCCGATGTCCAGGGAAACAGAAATGCATATTTGTCTTGGAAGCTCCTGTTTTTCAAGGGGGAACAAGGATGTTGTAATCTTTATCAGGGACTACCTGAAAAAAAATCATCTCGAGGATAAGATCATCTTTAAAGGCGGCCGTTGCATGGGTCATTGCAGCAACGGTCCAAACCTGAAGATCAATGAAGTGATTAAAGAGGGAGTGACCATATCAAAAATCGAGGGGATTCTTGACCAGGAATTGGCAAAATTCAAATAAACCAGCACGGAGAGATGGACACTAAAAAGCCTGTTCTTTATATTGACGACGCCCGATGCAGAAATTCATATTCATGCGTTCGTGTTTGTCCGGTAAATGCTGTAGAAGTGAGGCCCCAAAGGGCTCATCCGCTGATTCATCCCGAACGATGCATCGGGTGCGGATTATGCTATGTCTCGTGTTCCCCGAAAGCCATAGAATTCCGCAACTCAAAGGACGAGGTCAGGGAACTCCTGTCATCGGGCCGTAAGTGCGTGGCTCTGATAGAACCAAGCATCGCATCGGAATTTGACGATATTACCGATTACAGGAAATTTGTGGCGATGATCCGGTCCCTTGGCTTTGATTATGTCAATGAGGTCTCGTTTGGAGTTGACCTGATTGCCTCAAGATATGCAGAACTTTTCAGCAGTGCCGAAGGCAAGTATTACATAACAGCCAACTGCCCTGCAATAGTGAAGCTTATTGAAAAGTTTCACCCGGAGCTGGTTCCGAACCTTGCTCCGCTGGTCTCTCCGATGATCGCTACTGCAATGGTTGTTAAAGAATTATATGGCGATGATGCTGCAATAGTTCACATAGGTCCGTGCATCGATGCAAAAGATGAAGCCAGAAATTATAAGGATGGAAAACTCGTTGAGAGTGTAATTACATTTATTGAACTGAGGCAGCTTTTTGATGAGTTCAAGATACAGGAAAGGCTTGTCAAAATGTCAGAATTTGATCCTCCTTACGGTTTCTGGGGAGCACTTTACCCTGTACCGGCAGGTATTATACAGGCAGGCGGGATAAAGCGCGACATGGTTTCAAGCAGGGTAATTACCGCTTCCGGCAAGGAGGATGCGCTGGAGGCAATAAATGATTTTGACAAGTATACGGATACCATTCACCATCATTTCAACCTCTTCTTTTGTCATGGCTGTCTTCTAGGCCCCGGTATGGAGCATCACAGGGAAAAATTCAGAAGACGGGCGCTCGTAAGCAGGTATGCCGAAAAGAGAATCTCAACACTCAATAAAGCACTCTGGCAGAAAAACATGGATAAATGGCTGAAGCTCGATTTCTCCAGGAGCTTCACCCCCAATGACCAAAGGATAGCTGAACCACCGGCAGAAGCTGTCAACGAAGTTCTCAAGATTATCGGAAAGAATAATCCTGATGATGAACTGAACTGCGGAGCATGCGGATATATGTCGTGCCGCGACTTTGCTTCAACTGTTGCCAAAGGTCTTGCAATCCCTGAAATGTGTCATACCTTCAATCTGAGAAACAAGCAGGAATATATTGAAACCCTAAGGCAGACTAACAGGAAGCTGGCAGATACAAAAAAAGCGCTCAAGGATTCTGAAGAGCTTGCACAGCGCGAGAAAGAGGTGGCTCAGAGTGCCTCCGACATGATGAACAATATGCTGGAAAAGCTTCCAACAGGTGTCGTTATTGTGGACAATAACCTGAAAATCCTTCATTCAAATCACAGCTTCATAAATATTATCGGCGAAGATGCCAGGGCTATCGCCGATGTAATTCCAGGTCTTGCAGGTGCCGACCTAAAGACACTGATCCCTTTCAATGTTTATAATATGTTCACCTATGTTATAAAGGAAGACGATCCGGTCGTAAGCAAGGATGTAAATTTTGAGGACAAAATGCTCAATATTTCAATATTCCCGATAAAGAAGAACAAGATGTGCGGAGCAGTGATCCGTGATCTTTATTCTCCTGAAGTACAGGGAGAAGAGGTAACAAACAGGGTAAGTGAAGTAATCGATAAAAACCTCGAAATGGTACAGAAGATCGGGTTCCTCCTGGGAGAAGGCGCATCCGAGACAGAACAAATGCTCAATTCCATAATTGAATCGTACAAGAAAAGAAGCAATCAGAAGAATAACCTTTAAGCAATTCCGTGAGTAAGGATTTTTACATCGAGGTAAACAGCCAGCAGCGAAATCACGACGGAGAGAGGATTTGCGGTGATGTTTTTCTTTACAGGTATATCCGTGAAGAAGAGAGGGTCATTGCTGTCCTGTCAGATGGAATGGGCCATGGAGTAAAAGCCAATATACTGGCTACTCTGACAGCCACAATGGCTCTTAACTTCACACGCGAACACAAGGAGGTGGACCGGATTGCAGAGATTATTATGAATACCCTGCCAGTATGCAGTGAAAGGAAGATAAGCTATTCAACTTTTACCATCGTTGACATCGAAAGCAGCGGGAAGGCGAATATCCTTGAATATGACAATCCTTCCACAATTATACTCAAAGGGAACAAAGTGCTCGATATTCAATGGAAAAAAGTGGTTCTGGACAAAGGCAAAAATTCCGGAAAGGTTCTGCGGACATGTACCTTCATGCCCGAAAAAGAAGATCGCATCATATTCTGCTCAGACGGAGTATCACAGAGCGGGATGGGGAGCGAATCCTTCCCATTCGGATGGGAAAGGGATAGCATTGCAGTTTATGCCTCCCAGCTGGTAACGAGTGAATCATCCATTTCTGCAGTTATGCTGGCAGGCAAGATCGTAACAATGGCTCACAAAAACGATGGATACAAGGCAAAGGACGATATAAGCTGCGCCGTAATTTATTTCCGGGAGCCCCGTAAGCTGATGATCTGTACCGGTCCTCCTTTTGAAAAGGAAAAGGATAAGGAACTGGCAGCAAAGGTAAGCGGATACAAGGGAAAGGTAATCCTGTGCGGAGGTACAACAGCCGACATTGTCGCCAGGGAACTGAACAGGACAATAGTTGATGAACTTATTTTCGAGGATCCCGAACTTCCGCCCGAAAGCTTTCTGGAAGGCATAGACCTGGTTACCGAGGGCATCCTCACCCTTCAGAAAGTCAATGAGATCCTTAAGACTTATAATAACAGTATAAGACTCGGGAAAGGTCCTGCCGACAAGATCGTGAAGATGTTAATGGAGAGTGATGAGATACATTTTATTATTGGAACCAGGATCAATATTGCACACCAGGATCCTACCCTGCCGGTAGAACTCGAGATCAGGCGAACAGTAGTGAAACGAATAGCCAGGCTGCTTGAAGAGAAATGGCTTAAAAAAATAAGCTTCGAGTATATCTAGAAGAAATCAATTTGAAAATTTGTAAGAAATAGCTTCATTCTTCAGAGTTTAAAAATTCAATAATCCTGCTGAACAGACGTGGCTGAATTTCCTGATATGTGAGGCTTTCAGGAAGACGATCCGATAATTTTGCTTCCGCAATTTCTGAACTGTCAGGTATTCTTCCCAGGCTGACAACTTCAGCAAAGTAGAGCCTCCCAAAGCCCGTGTCTTTATTATTTTCAACAGAGTAAGTTGCCACACAATCGAGAGTGAATTCAATAGCGCCAGTCTCTTCCATCAGTTCCCTTGAGGCTGCTTCCTCAGACGATTCCCCTTCTTCAATATGCCCTCCTGGTATTTCCCATGTTTTACGATCTGTATGGCGGACAAATATCCACCTGCCTTCGAATCGTGCAGTTATTACCGAATAGGTAAGATGCCCGGCCGGAACAAATCCGGGATCATAAAACTTAACTTCAGACATCTGATTTGAATATTAACATGTGAAAGTAATATAATCAGCTTAAATATTATTTGAGTAATTTTGAAACAAACATTAAAACATGCCGGTGTTTATTATCCTGCTGACCCTCGAGATCCTGACATATCTCGTCCTCAGGGAGCATTACAAGAACAGTTCAAAGCCAAAATTCTATATTTCCTTGACATTCAATTTTATATTGAGTATATTTCTTTGGTATTTCTTCATAAGGAGCAGGACATATAAGGGCTTTTACGATACTCCTGAAAACATATCGTTTCACATGAACCTGGCAGGAATGTTATGTGCCGTTGCCTTCCCCAGGTTTCTTCTGAGTTTGTTCCACTTCACCGGCAGGCTTATAAAAATAAGGAGAGGCACATACCTGAAGGGTTTGACAAGTGCCGGATTATTCCTGTCAGCTTTAATATTCCTCGTGGTCGCCTGCAGTACATTTATCGGCAGATTCAATTTCAAAACAGAAGAGATAACGGTAAAAATTAAAAATCTTAAACCCGGGCTGAACGGACTGAGGATAGTGCAGATCTCTGACCTGCACCTGCCTGGATTCTACAATCATTACGACAAGCTTCAGAAAGCGATTGGAATTGTTAATGACCTTAAACCCGATTTAATCATAAATACAGGGGATTTCATCAGCTATGGGTGGAGGGAATTTGACAGCTGCGACACAATTCTTTCACGCGGAAAGAGCCGTTACGGCAATTTCGCTATAATCGGAAACCATGATATGGGTACCTATATGCCCGGCTCCACGCTGGCTGACAAGGCAGATATTATGATGAAGGTTTCCGAAAAGATCAAAGCCTCGGGATACCAGCTTTTACATGACAGCAATATTATTACGGAAATCGGTGGGGTGAAGGTTGCATTCATAGGTGTGGTTACAGGAGGCAGGCACCCGAATATGATACACGGCGATCTTCGAAAAGCCATGGAGGGAACTGATAGCGCTGATTTTAAAATATTCTTATGCCACGATCCCAATCAATGGGAAACAGATGTAGCAGGGAAAACAAATATTGATCTTACTTTATCGGGCCACACTCACGGGATGCAGATGGGTGTGATAACAAAATGGTTCAGATGGAGCCCTTCCGAATATTTCTACCCTCATTGGAACGGACTTTATTCACAAGGTAATCAGTATCATTATGTAAACAGAGGGTTGGGAACATTTGTTATACCCTTCCGGATATGGATGCCGCCGGAGATTACCGTCATAACCCTTGCTGCAGAATAATATTCCTCCGGATATAAAGAAAAAACGGGGGACTTTCGTCTCCCGTTTTATTACCCACATGATTTGAGAATTAACCTAATTAACCTTACTAACCTAAGCCTGAATTGTCTGTGTCGTCATGAGTGACGAATAAGAATCGATATGGGCAAGTATCTTTATCATTATTTTTCAATTATTGACTTGCATTCATTTTATAGACAACAATATTAAACTGTTTATTCCCAAAATGAGCCCTGATTCTGTATTTTATAATTATTTTAACAAATTGTTATAATTTTTTAATGATTTAACAGCAACCCCCGGCCACGCTAAAGCATGGCCTGCCCCCTAAAGGGGGCCTGACTCAGTTGACTGATCAAAATTCGTTAACCAAGTCAGCCCCCCTTCTTCGCCTTCGCGTAGCCGCTTCGGCGGAGCTAGGCAGGGGGGATGGGAGGCCGAACAAATATGAGTGAAATTGATTATAAGGTAATTTATTCGAGGCGACGGTCAATTACTATCAGCATAAGTCCACATAATGGAGTGGTTATCAGGGCTCCAAAAGGTGTATCACTTGAGAGAATTGACAGGTTTGTAAATGAGAAATCCTCATGGATTAAGAAGCATATTGACAATTATTCCGATTCTGTCAGGATTAACTATGGCAAGAAATATATTGATGGAGAGTGTCATTTTTTTATGGGAAAAGAGCATATTCTCAAACTTACCCGGTCTTCCAAACTTTTTGTCAGGGAATACGACGGCACTATAGAAGCTGGATTGCCGGATACCGGTGACAGCACGAAGGTAAAAGCCATGCTGGACAAATGGTACCGTGAGAAGGCAATACTTAAATTCAGCCTGCTTCTGGACAGGATTTTGCTGAAATATGAAAATTACCATTTTAATCCTTCAGAAATTGTAGTGAGAGCTTCAAAGAGCAGGTGGGGAAGCTGCTCATCAAAAGGAAAAATATCAATAAGCTCAGAGCTGATCAAGCTCGATGAGAAATTCTATGAATATATTATAATCCATGAATTGTGCCACCTTAAGCACCCAAATCACGGTATAGGATTTTACAAGCTGCTGGAGGAGCTGTTGCCTGACTATAAAGAGATCAGGAAGGAGCTCAGAAAGTTTGTGATGAGATAATCGGAATTACAAAACCTCGAACTCCTGCCCTCTTGCAGGTATTTCTATATTCTTAAAACCCTCTTGCTGCAGTGTTGCAACATATTTTTTCTGGGTCTCATATTCACCGTGAACAATAAATGTCTTTTCAATGGCGCTCTTCTCCTGGCATCCGAGGAATTGAATCATCTCCCTGTAATCGGCATGGCCGGAGAACGATTCTATACTCCGGATCTCAGCATTGACCGGATATACAGTACCAAAAATTGAAACCTCTTTTGCTCCGCCAACGATCCTGGCGCCCAGGGTTGCCGGAGAGCAGTAACCGACTGCCAGAACTGTATTTTTAGGGTCCGATATATTATTAGCAAGATGATGCTTGACACGGCCTGCTTCCATCATTCCCGAAGCTGAAATAATCACGCATGGCTCCTTATGGTCATTCAGTTTTTTCGAATCCTCCTGCTTTGTAATGTATGTGAGGCCGCTGAAGCCGAATGGATCATCATCTATTTCAAGTAACTTTTTAAAATTCTCATTAAAGCATTCGGAGTGCATCCTGAAAACAGTGGTGGCATTAATAGCGAGCGGGCTGTCGACAAAAATATCAACACGCGGCAGCCTGCCGGCATTAAAGAAGTTATTAAGGGTATAAACGATCTCCTGAGTACGACCGACACTGAATGCGGGGATTATCAGCTTCCCTCTTTTATTGAGACAGGTTTCCGTTAATACTTCCAGGAGTTCCATATCTGCGTCTTCATCAGTCTGATGCAGCCTGTCGCCATAGGTCGATTCTGTAATAAGAACATCGGCCTGGGGAAATGGAACCGGGGATGAAAGTATCCTGTCGACGGGCCTTCCTATATCACCTGTATAAGCAATCCGCTTGATCTGACCTTTTTCAATTATCTGCAGGTTTGCAACACCGCTGCCAAGCATATGGCCTGTACTCGTGAACCGCACCTTAATATTTTCGTCAATTCTGAAATTCATGTCACTCGGAACTCCGATAAAAAGGCTCATGCAGGCAACAGCGTCCTGCTGAGTATAAATCGGCGTCACAAGAGGAAGACCCTTCTTTGTCCGCCGTTTATTGAAAGTATAAGTATCATGCTCCTGAATGAATCCTGAATCTGAAAGCATTATTGCGCAAAGATCGCGGGTACCATTTGTACAGACCACCGAGCCCCTGAATCCCCGTTTATACATATAAGGAATCAGCCCTGCATGATCAATATGGGCATGCGTGAGTAAAATATGATCAATTGTTTCTGGTTCAAATCCCAGATCCCTGTTCATTCCGTCAGTCTCAAGGCCTTTACCCTGGAACATTCCGCAATCAAGAAGGAGTTTCTTGCCTGAATCAGTGGTTATCAGATGTTTGCTGCCGGTAACTTCGCGGGCAGCACCCAGAAATTTTATTTTCATAAGTAAGTACTTAAGTATTTAAAGATAACTAATTTTTAAAAACCGGAGGGTGAGATGGGGAGATGGGGAGATGGGGAGATTTTATTTATTAAATTCTGATACCGATAATTGTGATATCGTCGATCTGGTCTCCGGAACCTTTCCAGTTGGCAAGTTCTGTTTCGATAATATTCCGTTGCTCTACCATTGGACGATAATAGATCTCGGAAAGGAGTTTTTTCAGATTGGATTTCTTGTATTTGGATCCATCCGGCCCTCCGAACTGGTCATATAATCCATCCGAGAATAAATAAATTGTATCCCCTTTTGAGACATTAACTTCATAGTTAGTAAAAGATACCGCCTCACCATAATGAATTCCTATTGGCATCCTGTCGGCTTTATATTCCTTCAGCTCGCCCCCCTGGAATATGAAGAGCGGATTGAAGGCACCTGAATACTGAAGGATTGTTTTTTCTTTATTAAGAACACAAAGTGCAATATCCATCCCATCAGCAGCCTCTCCTTCTTTACCGGTCTGATGAAGGGCACCCATTATCTTGGCTTTGAGGGTATTAAGAACTGAATTCGCCTTCAGGTCGCGGTTATTTGATATTATCTCGTGAAGTGTCGATATTCCCATTGTGCTCATGAATGCCCCTGGCACTCCATGACCAGTACAATCGGCAACTGTGAAGAGGTAAGATTTGTCATTTTCTCCAATCCAGTAAAAATCACCGCTTACGATATCTCTCGGTTTGAAGAATATAAAATAATCTGAAAATGATTTCCTGAAATGATCTTCCACCGGGAGCATTGCCATCTGTATTCTGCTTGCATATTCTATACTCGCTGTAATCTCTTGTTTCTGAGCTTCAATTTCAGCAGTTCTCTCCCTGACCTTTTCTTCAAGTATCCTGTTCTGTTTATGCAGCTGTCTCTCCCTGAACCCGAACACAAGTCCGATTACAAATAGCATTGCAAATCCTACCAGGATATAGAAAACAAGAGTCCTGGTATAGGGTGCCCTGATTGTAAACTTTAAGGATTTAGGCTCTCCGATGTTTCCCCAGAAATCCTTTGCCCTTACCCTGAGAATATATTCACCCTGTCTTGGTATGGCCACAGGATAATGGGTACGTATATCCCATGATGACCAGCCGGACATAATCTTGTTAATGGTATACTGATATTCTGTTGTATTTTGTTTCAGGTATTCAGGTGCGATGATATTAAAGTTGATGACATTATCTCCTCTTTTAAATTTTACATCACTGAGGTTAAAGGCAGTTCCCCTTTCGTTGGAAATGCTCTTAATAAAGACTTCTGTTCCCGGTTTCATTTTTGATGATCCCACTTTGTCTAAACAGTAAAGCTTATTGTTGCCTTCAATAACCCAAAGGTTTTTATTGTCAACGTTAATAGATACGATATCGTTAAACACCTTAAGAAGGGAAAGTTCCTTACCGGAGTCAATATTTTGCTGACCTATAGAAAACCAGTTGCCAGCCTGCCTGTAAATTCGGAGATTTGATGAAGGAAGAAGGAAGTCTTTTTCGATAAGGGAATCAGAATAGTTAATATTATAAGGCTTAAATCTGTCAGCTTTGACATCATAAAAATGTATACCCGATTCTGTAAAGAGGAATAGAGTATCATTTACCTGGTCGAGTATGTAGCGCTCAGGGTAGTCCTTCTTTGTAACATAGGTGTTATATTGAAGTCTATTCGGGCTGTCGTCCAGATCTGTCCGGCAGGCCATATTATCGCAACCAAGCCATAAAGTCTTATCCGCCATCACAGTTACAGAGTATACCGGGTTAATAAATTCAGGGTCAGGAATTTCTGTAAGCCATTTACCATACCGGTACTTTATTGATAAGTAACCATCACCTGCCGCAATATAGTATTTCCCTCCATATGGAATCCAGCTGATTGAATTAATATAACGGTTCTTTATAATGGAGGAAGCTTTATGATCGCTTATTATAAATAATCCCCTATTGGTAGCAGCTAGTATACCGTAGGGTGAAGCAACAAGCTGGCGGCATTTTTCGCTTAATCCGTAAACCTTTACCCAGGAGGTTGTTACAGATGTTAGCATGTTGACTCTCTTTTTTGTTACCTGTCCGGTCAGATTCTTTTGAGCTTCCTGTGTCTCAGCCGGTTCCTGCTGCTGGACACTTTTTTTACCGAAAATCCGGGCAAAAATACTTTTTCTGCTGTTCTGCCGGGTCTGAGCGGGAACAATGTTTTTGCTATCAGGTTTTGAAACAGTTTGTGGTTCATTCTTTACTATTATATCTACCCCTGTATAATTCCTTACTTCAGAAAGATAAAATATTCCTTCACTCGTTGATACATAGAGTTCATTGTTGTACCTGAGAGTAGAGGAAAGGTTGCCTTTAAGACCCGGGAAAACACTATAATTCCTGACCGGAAGACTGAGGTCAGCGCGCGTAAGGCCATACTGATGAGAAAGCCATAAGCCTCCGCTTTTATCTGATCCGATAGCAAAAATCTCGTCATCAGGTAATTCATTCTGATTATTAATATAATAAATGACCTTCCCGGTACTTTTTTCAACAACCTCTGCTCCCCCGTCAAGGGTTGAGAAAGCATATGCAGTATCTCCAAGCGCTATTCCCTCTGACAAGGCATTCATTTTGAGATACCCATTATCCCTGACCTTAAAATCATAATATTTTATTCCATCAAAGAGGAAGGTGGAACCATCACCCAGCCCCACCAGGACAAGATTGGAATTATAGGGCAGAGAAAATAGAATGGCTGTTTTTTCCGTAAGGTAACCCGTCACTATCGGGAATAGTGTATCGCTCTCCAGTCTGAAAAGACCTTTGCCGGAGACATTAATAAAAGTGTTTTTTGGTGTCACCATCATTCCGCTGAAAGGGTTCCCTGGCTTTGAATCAAGCCGAAGATCCCGCTTCCTGCTTTCAAGGTTGAACCTTGTTATTGTCTGGTCACTATAAAACCAGGCTGAAGAACCATCAAAAATGATCTTTGTAATAATATCAGAGGGCAATGAGTCGCCGGGGAGTGAAATATACCGGTATCCTCCGGTCTCGCTTTTCTCAAGGTAACCGAAACTGCCATCGCCACCAATATATATCTTTCCGTCTTCAGGATTTCTCTGCATCGAATAAGGGATTGCAGGTATTCTTATGGTTTGCCACTCTTCACCGTCGAAGGTGAGAATACCCTTCCTGTTCGCAAAAAGCATCACCAGGTTATCATCCTGACAGATTGCCCAGCTCTGGTTCTCAATATTCCGGCTTTTGACAAAATTTGACAGCATGGGAGAACCCTTCTGTGCATCAATTTGTGACAACACCGATAGGATGACAACCAATGAAAATATCCTTTTCATCTTAAGACCTGCTGTAGACTTTCTTAATTTTCAGGAGGTTAAAATTACAAGAAAATTTTAAAAACAAGAGGAAATACAATTTAAAGATTATTAAGACGAATGACAGAGGAAAGTTGAAGAAGGTTTAAGCAGGTTGAAGCAGGTTGAAGAAAGTTGAAGAAAAAGTAAAATCATTTAACGAAAAGACTCAGGACCATAACTCCTATCAGACCGGTAATGCCTATTGATGTTTCCATTACGGTCCATGACCTTAATGTGTCTTTAATACTAAGATTGAAATATTCTTTAAAGAGCCAGAATCCGCCATCATTTACATGTCCAAGCATAAGGCTCCCGGAGCCGATCGCCAGCACCATCAGTTCGGGTTTTGCTCCTGTAACAGAAACCAGGGGGAGCATAATGCCGGCTGCTGTAATGCCTGCAACCGTCGCTGACCCGACACAAAAACGCAAAACAGTTGCAATAAGCCATCCGAGAAACAATGGAGAAAGAGTCGAATGACTCAGTAATTCTCCTATGTATTTACTTACTCCGCTATCGACCAGAACTTGTTTTAAAGCTCCTGCCCCTGCAATAAGTAACATTATCACCGTCAGACTTACTACAGAATGGGTCAGTGAATTCATTATTTCAGCAAGTTTCCTTCCTCTTGCCATGCCAAGTGTGTAAACTGCAAACAAAACGGAAATCAACATTGCAATTACCGGATTTCCAATATATCCAAACACTTTTCCGACCTCACTATCCTTTGCCAGAAGAAATCCGGCAATGGTGGAAATGCTGATCAGAAGTACCGGCATCAGTGCAGTGAAAAAACTTACCCAGAAGCCTGGCAACTCTTCTTCGCTCAGTGGTTTTGTGCTGATAAATTCCTTTAATGGTTTGGCATCGATTTTACCCAGGGTTCTTGACAAAATCGGGCCGGATACAATTATAGCAGGTATTGCTACCATTATTCCATAAATCAAAGTTTTTCCAAGATCGGCATGAAACATAGCGACAATAGCTGTGGGTGCAGGATGAGGAGGCAGATAACCATGAGTCACTGAGAGGGCTGCAAGCATGGGAAGTCCGACATAAAGCAAAGGCAGTTCAGTAGCAGCCGCTACAGTAAATATGAGCGGGATCATAACGAAAAAAGCAACGTCATAAAACATGGAGATGCCAACAATAAAGCCGGTCAGCATCAATGCCCATTGAATGTTCCTTTTTCCAAAAGTCTTTACCAGTTTTATTGTTATTCTCTGAGCTGCCCCGCTTTCCGATACCAGTTTGCCCAGCATTGCGCCAAAACTGAGTATGATTAGAATAAAGCCCATCGTATAGCCAATTCCGTTTTCAATTGAGACAACCGATTCACTGATGGTCATACCTTCAGCAACAGCGACTGACAAGGATACAATTATAAAGGATATAAAGGAATTAAATTTCAGTACGAGGATCAGGATAAGAAGAAGGCAGATTCCCAGAATTACGATCAGGAGTGGCATAGACTATTATTATTTGTTACTTATGACCGGCTAAAAAACCCTGGCGGCCATCCAGACCAGGTTCGTTCTTCAGCGGGAATTTAACCGGAATATTATCTCGTGCCGACCGGTATATTGCAGTAAAGAGTTCGACGGTTTTCATACCTTCCTTTCCTGAAACAGCCGGTTCCCTCTTATTTTTAATTGCATGGATAAAATCTTCTATCTGACATTGCATATAAAAGACTGTAGGATCGTGCCGGTTATAGAATTCAGTATCCTGTTTTACCCATTTCTTTAATAGATTCTCTTCACCGGGTATTGTCCAGAGATCATTAACAGGAGGTTCAGTAACACCTGTCATACCGGCTATGAACATGGCTCCTCCATCTATCTGAACTCCGACAGAAGCTCCATTCTCGCCGTGAATATGAATCTTTCCATATATTCCCGGTTTTTGAGAATTGCTTACAATGATATTTCCAAGGGCACCGCTTTTAAACTTTACAATAGCCAACGCTGTGTCATCGACCTCTATATATGGATGATTCAGATTTCTCCAGATACCGTAAACTTCATCTGCATCTCCCATCAACCATAAAAGAATATCAAGATAATGAGGTGACTGGTTGACCAGGACACCTCCTCCTTCCATCGGCCATGTCCCTCTCCATGCGTCTGCATCATAATAAGCTTTATCGCGCCAGCCAAGCATTGTCACTGTGGCAAGAACCGGCTTACCGATCTTCCCTGCTTCAATCGCCTCCCAGACTCTTTTGACAGGAGCGTACCATCTTCTCTGACTGATCACACCAAGCTTGGCATGCCGATCCTTGCATATATTTATAATATCACTGCAATCCTGCAGGCTGGATGACAGAGGCTTTTCCACCAGAACATTGGCACCCGCCTCTGCAGCTTCAATAGCAGGTTGCCTGTGAAAAGGATGTGGTGTGCAAACTATCACCAGGTCGACGTCATTTTCTAAGACCATATCGCTTATTTTGGAATATGGCCTGGTTTTGTATTGGGCAGCAAAATCTTCTGCAGTGGCGAAAGTTCTGCTCCATACACCTGCCAGATGAGCATCGGGAATATTTTGTATTGCCCTGGCATGAAGGTGAGCCACTTTACCGCACCCTGCAATTGATATATTATATATTCTTCGTGGCATTCAGGACTATAATTATGGTACCAGGATCACCTTTCCCGTTTCACCTTTATTCCGATAAAGTTTTTCAAACCAGGCGGCTCCTTCCGAAAGAGGAACAACAGCCGCTATCTGATCATCAACATTGATCTTTCCCATTTTTAAATAGTTAAGAACGGTCTCATATTCTCCGCATATAGCACAGCTCCCAAGTACTTTTATTTCGCCTGTTACTACCTTTTGAAGAGGGAAATCTATCACAGGAGAAATGTTTCCTACCAGGACTACTTTACCACCTTTTCGTACGTTTTCTATTGCTGTATTGACTGACTGGCTCTTACCTGCTGCCTCAAATGCAATATCAGCACCCCGGTTCCATGTAAGTGATTTTATTCTTCCGTTGATATCGTCCTCATCAATGAGAAAATCATAATCGGCACCGGCTTTTACAGCTTTCTCCAGTTGTTTTTCATTGATATCAACTGCAATGATAGAGGAAGCCCCGGATATTTTAAGAAGCTTTATTATAAATATACCGATTGTGCCAGTTCCGACTACAACACAGGCATTCCCGGATTGAATACATGAGATATTTATACTATGAAGAGCAACAGCAACAGCTTCTACCATTGCGGCCTGTTCAAAACTTACATTTTCAGGGATCTTGTAAAGTATGTGGCCGGGAATGGCAACATACTCTGCAAAAGCCCCGTTTCGTCTGTAAGCTCCCGGAGAGACTCCAAGAACCTCCCGGTTATCGCTCAGATTATATAATCCCCGAAGAGTATACCAGTCATCCAGACGATATACCGTAGAGTCAAAGGTCACCCTGTCGCCTGTTTTCCAATTTTTTACTTCAGCTCCGGTTTTAGCGATGACCCCCGAAGCCTCATGCCCCATGATAAGCGGAGGGATCCTTCGCCCGGTACTGCCATCAAATCCATGAATATCGGAACCACATATGCCACATGCTTTAACCTTCACTAATACCTCGTCTGGAGCTAATTCCGGATCAGGGACATCCTTATATACCAGCTGATTATATTTTTCAAGAAGAAGAGCTTTCATCATTTTTGTAAGAAAAATTCCTTTATATGCAGGATAATCCTAAAATAACTAAAAATTCAGGTCGATTTCACTTAATGATTTAATTGCTCTGTCGGAGAAGAAGTCAGCAGCGGGAAACATACGGAACATTCCTCCGTCTTCATCTTTTGGAGTTGTAATAAGTAGAAACTCCTGCTGGTCATTACGGTTAAAGAGTTCGGAATAAGAGACTGCACACCTGTATCCATCCTGACCGGCAAAGCATATCATCCCTGATTTAATGTTTCCCTCTGTTAATGGATAGTATTTCTGCAAAAGATCTTTCAGCATTACTCCGGTGAAGGGAGATGTGCTGTGAATACCCTTTCCCCTGCCGTAAAAAATCGTATTGAAAGTCATATTCTTCTCAGAAGAAGGCGTTGAAATAATTTCACCTGTCTGATGTGCACCATTGAAGATCTTTACCGTTCCGGAATACATTGGCGAGAGTCCTTTTATCGTTTTGAACGATTTCGGGAAAGATTTTACCGTGATTTTTACAGGACTTGAAATATTCCTTTCAGTTATGAGGTCGCTTGCTGCCACAATCTTATATGCTGCCGGAAGCTCCCACTGGTCCTTTGTCTTGGAAGGTACTATCCGCGACACACTACCGGCAAGGATAATCTTATGAAGGTTATTCGGATAAAATATCTCACCCCAGCTGAAAAGAGCTTTCTCTCCCTTATCATTTTCAATTTCAACATAGAGATCAATTATTGAATTGAACTCTGAAGCGTTTGCCTTTTTTATAATCCTTTTATCCAGTATATCAAACAATGAATAACCATCGTACCTGAATGCGCCGGTAAACCTGTCATTCCCCGTACTGTCTAGCAATGTCTCCTTAACAATTACAGAATGAATCGGCAGTGCCGACAGGTCAACATTCCCGGGATTCTCAATTTCACCTTCAATCGTAATTTCCTTCACCGGAAGCGGATACGTTGGCGTATTGTCATAAAAATTATTTGTCATGTCTGTTGAATCAATAAGTTGATTAACTGGCTTTTCATTTACAGATTGTTTTGTTCTGTTATGATTGCATGAAATCAAACTGAAGAGGATTAATGTCAGGATTGATATTCTGTTCATACTTGAATAAAAATTATTTGTTAATAAATATAGTTTGACTCTGTCTATTGAATGCTATTAGCCTATTTTATACATCCCCCCGCCCCCTTGAAAGGGGGTTTTTCCCAGATACTCTTTTCTGTTATGTTATTAAGCCGTTGCACCGTTGTGCCGTTGCACCGTTGTGCCATTATATCCTCCTACCCGAAAAACAGATAAGCCAACAAGATCGCTGCGATAAAACCAGCCAGATCGGCAAGCAGTCCGCAGCCAATCGCATACCTTGTATTTTTAATACCGACAGCGCCAAAATAAACAGCAATTATATAAAAGGTAGTATCTGTAGTTCCCTGCATGGTACATGACAATCGCCCGATAAAGGAATCTGCTCCGTTGGTTTTCATTGCATCAATCATTAATCCCCGTGCACCGCTGCCGCTTAGCGGCTTCATGAAAGCAACTGGCAAAGCTCCTGTAAATCTTGTATCAAGGCCGAGCCATGCAAAAAAATGCGAGATTCCGGCAATAATGAAATCCATTGCCCCCGATGCCCTGAAGATGCCTATAGCAACCAATATAGCAACCAGGAATGGGATGATCCTGATTGCAGTTGCAAACCCCTCCTTCGCACCTTCGATAAAAGCATCGTAAACGTTGACCTTTTTTACAAGCGCCAGCACAATGAAGACAACTATTATTGAAATAAGCGTGAAGTTGGCGGCAAAAGTTGATACTGAAGATATTTGTTCTTTGGGTAGATGACTGAAATAAACTATTATTCCGACTACAATTGCTGTCAGTCCTCCAAGGTAAGCCAGAACGACTTTGTCAAGCAGATTGATCTTCTGGATGATAGAAACGCTTATGAGCCCGGTCAGTAAAGCGCAAAAGGTTGAGATCATGATCGGGATAAAAATATCGGCTGGATTGGCAGCTCCGAGCTGCATCCTGTAAACAATAACACTGACAGGAATAATTGTAAGCCCTGCCGCATTAAGAACAAAGAACATTATTTGCGCATTTGAGGCTATCTCTTTTTCGGGATTTTCCTCCTGGAGCTCCTTCATTGCCTTCAGTCCGAGAGGTGTTGCAGCATTATCGAGTCCAAGCATATTTGCTGCAAGGTTAAGCATAATTGATCCATAGGCAGGATGCCCTTTAGGCAATGACGGAAAAAGCTTTTCGAACAACGGGCCCATAGCCTTACCCAATATTCTGACGACGCCTCCTTTCTCTCCAACTTTCAGAAGACCCATCCATAAAGTCAAAGCTCCGGTGAGTCCAAGCGACACTTCAAAACCGGTCTTGGCATTTGTAAAAACTGCAGTCACCAGGTCGTTGAATATCTGAGTATTGCCTGCAAAAATCAGCTGCCCCAGGGCAACCAGAAACCCGATCAGGAAGAAGGCAATCCAGATATAGTTTAAAGCCATACTATGCAGAATCTGAGCGAAGATAATAAAATTTTAGACCTGACCCCCGTCCCCCGCTTCGCGGTGGACTGGGGGTCACGATTACACGACTTATCTTCAGATATTGGGATTAATGACTTTTTTAAATAAATTTGTCTGAATAAATCTGAAATTATGGCAAGGTTCACAAGAATTGACGTTGTTCTTAAAATGCGGGAGACAGGGATCATTCCTGTATTTTATCATAAGGATCCCGAGATTTGCAGAAATGTAATCAAAGCATGTTACCAGGGAGGGATCAGGGTTTTTGAATTCACCAACCGTGGCGATTTTGCCCATGAACTTTTCAGTGATCTTAATAAATGGGCAGGAAAGGATGCTCCTGAAATGATTATGGGGGCAGGTTCGGTCGTTGATGCAGGAACCGCTTCTCTCTATATTCAGCTTGGTGCCAATTTCATTGTTTCTCCCATACTAAACCCCGATATGGCAAAAGTGTGCAACAGGAGGAAAATACTCTGGTCACCAGGATGCGGAACACTATCTGAAATTAACCATGCTGAAGAGCTTGGTGCCGAGATAGTCAAGATCTTCCCAGGCTCTTCAGTCGGCGGACCCGATTTTGTAAAAGCCATAAAGGGGCCATGTCCATGGACAAGCATTATGCCAACCGGCGGTGTGGAGCCAACAGTCGAAAACCTCAAGGAGTGGTTTGAAGCCGGAGTCACTTGCGTCGGTATAGGTTCGAACCTGATAACAAAAGAGATAGTTCAGAAAAAAGACTGGGAAGGTTTGAAAAAAAGGGTAGCCGGTGCTGTAAAAATAGCAAGGATGTTCACCAAAGTCTAATCTGCTAAATTCAAATAAAATATTCTCTGGATAAAGTCCAATCAGGTGATGATCCTGTTGCGGAGTGTCGGTATGTCTCACATATAACCGCAATGATTTTATACCTTGAGCAATATCTTAAGGTGCTTCTCAGGTTCATTTTCAAGAAACTCAAAGCCTTTTTGAGCATCTTTCAGGTCAAATATGCCGGTGACCACAAATACTGGCATATTTCACCTTAATCAGTATCTGATTATCCTTGTGAACAGGTTTCGCAACCTCTTTCAGATTAATCTTACCGTATTCACTGATAACTGCTGCTTTCATATATATGTTTTATTTAATTTAAAATTAACCCACCCCTTCCTTCCGCACTGCGGAATTGCGTCATTTCATTCCTCAACCTCCCGTCTTCCACACTCACTCTCCATCTCACTCCCCCGGTGCCCGGTACAGTTCAATATTGCTTATCAGCGGGCAAGCCTTTGACTTCACTATTGTTACCTTGATCTTTGAAGTGGTGACAACCGGGAATTTCCTTATCACCTTATAACCTATCGTGGTTCCATCAATAACCGGGATCCATTTTCCTTCAGAAAATGTCTCCACCTTATATTCCTGAACCCTTTGTCCGAGCCTGATATATTCCTGTAAAACGATCCTGTTAACCTCAGTTTCCTGTCCCAGATTTATAATCAGGTCAGCAGCAGTCTGATGATCAGTGGTTGCCCAGTAGGTTTCAGGGTTGCCATCGTTTACATTTGAGGCTTTATAAATATTCCCGCGAGTGTTTGTTGCATTCACCATCTTACCTTTAGCGATATCAACCTTAAATTCTCTCTCTCTCATTTCCCTGAATGTCAACAGAGATTTAACATCTGCTTCATTCAGCAGCCCCCGTCTGTCGGGCGGCACGTTAAGAAGAAGGTTACTGTTCCTTCCCACCGATGAATAGTAAAGCTCCATAAGATTTTCAGGTGATCTCACAAGAGAATCCTGACTCTTGTGATAAAACCAGCCGGGACGAATTGATACATCCACCTCAGCAGGCACCCAGTATTTGCCGTTCTCATGACCGGCTCCCAGAATTTTTGCAAAATCGCCCCCGGGGTACATATTGTCCCTGTTAAGAAGAGACCAGTTTGTAATACTTCCACGGCCGCTCTCATTGCCGACCCACCTGATATCTGGACCGGCATCACTGAACATCACTGCTCCTGGCTGCAACTCCCTGACTATCTGATGTGTATTGGGCCAGTCATAATAAGTCTTGTTATCTATTTTCCTGATCTCCCTGGTTCCTCCGTAATATCCGTCCCCACCATTTGCACCATCGAACCATACTTCGAATACCGGCCCATAATTCGTAAGCAGTTCCCTGAGCTGGTTGCGGTAATAGGTCAGATACCCGGAGGTTCCGTAAACGGCACTGTTCCTGTCCCATGGCGAGAGGTAAACACCCATTTTCAGGCCATATTCATCACAAGCCTCTTTAAGTTCCATCAGTACGTCGCCTTTGCCGTTTTTCCAGGGTGAGTTTTTCACTGAATGCTCTGTTAATTTGGAAGGCCACAGGCAAAAACCATCATGATGCTTGGCCGTTATGATAATGCCTTTCATGCCTGCATCTCTGGCAACCTTTGCCCACTGACGGCAATCAAGCGCTGAAGGATTAAAAACAGATTCCTTTTCGTCTCCGTAACCCCATTCCTTATCTGTGAAAGTATTAACAGTAAAATGGACGAACATGTAATACTCCATCTCATGCCATGCCAGTTGTCTTTCAGATGGCACCGGTCCGAATGGTTCAGGAGCATCTTTCCTGCCACAGCCCAGGAAAAAAGTTGAAAGAATTAAAAAGGAATACAGCTGTTTCATTTTGACAGATCTTTAACTCTGATATTCCTGAATTTGACAATCGATCCATGGCCAAGAAAACCAATGTGCCCGGATATATTCTTTAATCCGGGATGGTCATTATGGTCCATTGTGCCATTATCTCTCGGACCAGCAATGTCACCGTCAACAATAGCAGTTCCGTTAAGAACTACCTTAATATGTGTGCCCTGAGCGGTTATTTCCTCGCTGTTCCATTCACCTACCGGCTTTAGGTAATCGCGCTTCGCAGGAATCACTCCATAAACCGAACCATGGTACTGGTATGGATGCAGGGTAGCATATACAGGTGCAGTATTATCAAGCACCTGGATCTCCATACCAACATAAGCAGCATCGCCTGTGAGCGGGGCCCTGATCCCAATTCCGTTATTTGCGGCTGGTGTCAGCTGGAATTCAAACCTGAATGAAAAATCAGAATATTCGTTAACTGTATAGAGGTTTCCTGCATTTCCATTTTCAGGCTTAACTACAATTATACCATTCTCAGTCACATATGCCTGCTTATCGCCTGTCCAGTTATCAAGATTTCGTCCGTTAAAAAGTGAAATATAACCATCAGCCTTCTCTTCAGGTGTCAGGTTGAAGTCTTTTTCACTTACCTCCCTAACGAAAATATCCCTGAAAGCCAGGTCAGTTCCATGTGCCTGAAGTTCAATAGGCCCCTGTGGAAATATAGGTATACTGTGATCCCAGTAATTCTCAAATGTTACATTATCAACAACGAGAATACCGTTCAGCCAGACAGATACTTTTTCCCCTGTCATCAATATCCTGAAGGTATTCCAGTCACCCACTGGGTTATCGGCGACAAGCAGCGGTTTTGAAGGGTTTTTCTGATTGTTGTACAATCCGCCCGATCCAACCTGGGCGCCAACTTCAACTCTGGAGGTATCCCATATCTGTACCTGTGGTGTTCCCCGGAGATAGATTCCACTATCGCCTTTCTTTGATATCTTCCAGTCGACAAGCATCTCAAAGTCACCATATTCTTTTATTGAACAGAGGTTTTCGCCCTGGCCGTTAAACCAGATGCACCCGTCTTTAACGCTCCAGTTCAACGGTACTTTCCTGTCGGCTTCAACTTGTTTGGCAGCCAGTTCGGCAGGTTTCATTTTTGCACGGGCAACCGGGTTTTCGACCAGTCCCTGCCAGCCGGTAAGATCCTTCCCATTAAACATGGGGACGAAGCCTTCATCGGGCGGCATGGCTGCGAGGTATTTGTTAATCATCTCCCGGTCGTATTCACTTTCGGGTCCTGATAGTTTTGGAACGGCCCTGGTAAGAATTTCTTTTACGATACTTCCGTACATCCCGGCTTTGGAGCTTGCAGAGGGAAGGGCTATATACATGGCCGCTTTTGCGGCGGCTGCCGAGAGGGCAGGGTCATCAAGATATTCACCTTCAAAAAAGAGAGCTCCGTAGTTTTTAAGTTTTCCTGTCTCAGTCAACAGTTTAATTCTGTTTTCTGCAGATCCGGTAAATGGCATGATCTTCCTCAAAAGAAGATATTTTTCTTCATCAGTAATCTTTGCAGCCGTCACCTCCTGAAGGTAACCGTTAAAGGCCTGAGTTTTATAATAGCCGTTATCGGAAGCACAAATCTCAAATAATGCTGAGGAAGCAGAGTAATCCGGCCATGAGGAGAGAGCTTTAAAACATAATTCTTTCATTGCCGGAGCTCCGTTTTCGAACTCTTTAAGGATTACAGCAAGAGCATCAGTTCCACCGGTTTTAGCCAGGACAGGAATTAATTTTTCAGGAGCGATGGTTCCGTTCATTGCTTTCAGAATTGCCGATGATCTCTTTGCAGGATCAGTTATTTTCCCGGCTGCTGCCGCAAGGGCATCCTGAATATCTGACACATAATCGTTATTGCCGGTTGAAGCCATCAATCCCAGAAGAACATTTTGATCTTCGGGAGCCGACAGTTCAGGCAGTGCTTTAAATGCAGCTCTTTTAATGCTTTCGTCCTTAGATGAAGTAAAAGGCAGAATATCATTAAAGTAAGAGTTGTTCCTGCTCCATGCTATCAGTTCAATGGCGCTTTTTTTCGCAGCGACTGAACCCTTTGCGAGAAGAGGTCTCAGGAGTAGCATTTCCTCACTTCCTGCAATACTTTTCCATGCATCCTGCGCAGCTTCGACATCCGATGGTGAAGTAAAATCTGACAGATAGGTAACCAGGTAAGGAGCACTTTCTTTTCCGAGGATCCTGGCAATAGAGGAAGCGGCTTCACTTCTAACAGCGGGATCATCACTGCTTAGGCAGGTGTACAGGAGTGACAATGCCTGTTTGCTCCCTCGTGCGCCAAGCATTCTTAATATCTCAGGTTTTGCTGCTGGAATGGCCTTTGGGAAATAGTCTATCCATTTTTTAACAACTTCATCTTCTTTTATTAATGAGGTCATATTAATTGCAGCATTCCTGAACTTATTGTCAGAATGTTCTGCACCCTTGAGGATCGATGGCATTGCATCAATACCATGAAAAGTGACATATGTCTCAAGTGCCGCAGTTTTATTCTGAAAAGTCAGCTTATCATTACATTTATTAATGAGAAGCAGGCATATCTTATCCATTGTCTTAAGATCGCCGTTTTGAGCCACATTCCTGGCATAATTAAGCAACGCTGCTGTGGAGCCGGTCCTCTCCCACCTGAATTTAAAACTTCTGGCAGCTTTTAAGAGTATGTGATATGCTTTGGGAGATCCGCTTTGGGCAAGGGCATTATATGCAGCAGTCTTTGTATTCAAGTCATTGTCCGAAGCAAAGGCAATGAACTCATCCACAGCAATACCGGATTTCATCCCGGCAAGCGCATTCATCACCGCTGCCGAACAGGGAAGGGTATGGTCTTTAAGTGACTCGGATAAAATATTTTCTGCAGTTTTTCCGCCAACTGCAGTTATAGCTGCAATCGCCCGTGTACAATTTTCTTTATCCGAAAGGAATATCTTCATGGCCTCAGCTGTCTGATCACCACCCACCTGCTGAAGCTGTTTCAGGAAGAAATCCTTCACTCCAGGATCATTTTTCTGTGTCGAACAGGCGATGCAAATTTCTTCCCAAAGGGATTTATCGCTGGCACTTCCGTTCTTCGAAATGAACCGTGAAAATGATTCAACAGCGAACCTCGGTTTTGTATCATCACCAGTACCTGCAGGGATTACCATATCGCAGATTTTTTGAAGACCGGTTTCTCCGAGTGTCAGCATATCGCCCATAAGCTTATCTGTGTACTGAATGTCTCCGGCAGGCAGTTGTGCAAGCAAATCAGCAATTTTAGTGTCGAGCGTTCTCCTATCCTGTCCAAACGAGAAGGAAGAAATCAGAAGAAGAAGTGATACAAACGAAAGAAATATTTTGTTGATTCTCATAATCTGTACTTTTTACTTTTGACTTTTTACTTTTGACTTAAATGCTCCATGGTCCCCTCATTGGCTGGTTAATAAGCCTGTTGGCTCCCTCATCATCAATGAATTGCTGCTTTACCGGGTCGAATTTAAGATCTCTTCCAAGACGCAATGCAACAATGCCAAGATTCACTATTGTACATGACCTGTGACCATTTGCTTCGTTTAGTGCAAATTTTTTCCTTGTTTTTACTGATTCTGTGAATGTCGTCATCTGAGGTTCAGGGTCAGGGAGTGAATCAATAAGTCTATCGAGATCCTTAATATCTGATCTGAAACCTTTGAAGACTTTTCCATGAGGTCCTTCGATATAGGCAGCATCCTTGTCGCGGTTTTCACCATCGAGTATTATCTGGCATCCGTCGGCATATGTATAGGTTATCCTCCTCCATGAGCCAACGGCATCGAAATGTTGCTGAGGAGCGTCAATTTCAACCGATACAGGTCCAATGTCATCTTTTCCCAGCAGATACTGAACAGGGTCTAGATAGTGCTGACCCATATCTCCAAGTCCGCCACCGTCATAGTCCCAGTAACCTCTGAATTTTGCATGCACTCTTTCCGGGTTATAGGGTTTGTATGGAGCAGGACCCAGCCAAAAGTCATAATCCAGCTCTTCGGGCACAGGCATTGGTTTGAGATTATAGAGGCCGCTCCAGTAAAATTTCCAGTCATACCCGGTTATACCGCTGACGGTAACTTTCAGAGGCCATCCCAGTGCACCGCTACTGACAAGTTTTTTGAGCGGTTTAACTGTAGTTCCCAGGCCGTAAAACTGGTCTTTAAACCTGAACCAGGTATTCAGCCGGAACATTCTTCCGTATTTCTGAACTGCCTCGACGACCTTTATGCCCTCACCTATAGTCCGTGTCATCGGTTTCTCGCACCATATATCCTTACCCGCTTCTGCGGCAGCTTTTGATATAATTCCGTGCCAGTGGGGAGGAGTAGCAATATGAACAATATCAATATCGTTGCGGGCGATCAATTCCCTGAAATCATGATATCCCTGCACGCTACCTCCTGCAAGAGCAATTGCTTCCGACAGATGGGTTTTGTCAACATCACAAAGAGCCAGCACCCTGGTTCCCTCATAGCCTATGTGACCACGCCCCATGCCGCCAACTCCTATTATACCCTTGGTAAGCTGGTCGCTGGGTGCTGTAAAGCCAGTGCCACCCAGAACATGACGTGGAATGAAGGTAAAGGCAAGAGTGGCAGCAGTTGTCTTCCTCAGGAAATCGCGTCTGCCAATGCTATTTTTTCTCATAAAAAAAGGTTTAATTGATATAAAGGCGTCAGGCATCAGGCACCGGGCGACAGGTTGGTTGTCAAAAATGAATGATAGCCAGTTTACCCTGCAATATGCAAGTTTTATGGGCAAAATACAATAGGGAAAAGTTCTATTTTTAGGAAACTAAATAATTTTCAGAAGACAAAAAAGCGCCCTGACGGGATCGCCAGGGCGCCAAACCAACATTGTTTAATCAACTAATATTTCCCCGCATGGAACTTTGCGGATTATTTGTTTTTAAGGCAATACACCGATACAGCCCACAGGTAGACCATACAACCTACCAGTATCGACATACCGATAGTCATATTGCTTATGTCGCTGACCCATCCGATTAAAAGAGGTATAACTGCACCGCCGGAAATAGCCATCATCATGAGGCCGGATATTTCATTTGTTCTATCAGGATATTCCCCGACAGCTATTGAGAAAACCAGCGGCCATATGTTCGCAACCGCGAGCCCAATAAGGAAAACCATAACCCATGCCATCGCGGTTGATTTTGCCAGCAGGATAAGAACAAGGCACAATATCCCCAAAACAGATGTCCACATGAAGAATTTGCGCGAAGAAATTTTTGCAAGCATAATGGCTCCGGCAAAGGTGCCAAGCATACGGCCAAAGAAATACACGCTTCTGCCCGACTCTGCGGCAGTTTGATCTATACCGAAATGTTTGATCAGGAATTGTCCGGAATTTGAATTGAACCCGACATCGACACCAACTACCAGGAAAATTGAGAGCACCATCAAAAGTATGAATCCATTACCCAGAAGTTTGAATGAAGATGAGAGCGAAACTTTTTGGCTTTCCTGCTTCGATTCTTCTATCTTAACGTTGCCAAGCCACAGTACAGTCAGCAGGGAAACAACCCCAAATACCAGGAATAGCAGTTTCCAGTCACCAAATTTCAATGCAAAAAACCCGGCGAGAGGGGCTCCAAGCATGGAGCCTATTGCTTTTACAAATTGAGAGAAACTGAGAAAGCTCGATGTCCGGTTGCCCGGCACCACATCGACAAGAAGAGGATTGGCTGATACCTGGACTATAGTGTTACCTATTCCCAGAAGGGCAAATCCAACCAGAACGATTGTAAATGAATAATGGAGAAATGGGAAAAGCAATCCAATGGCTGTAATTATCATTCCCACATTCAGCATGAATCTTTTACCAAGACGTGCCTGTAAAACACCAACAGGAACCGACAACAGAAGGAACCAGAGAAAGGCTGCTGATGGTATCAACTGGGCCAGTGTCGAGCTAAGGCTCATATCCTTGCTTACGCGGTCAACTCCTATACCCACCAGATCTACGAAGCTCATTACAAAAAAAGCCATCAGGACCGGAGCAATTTTTTTGAGACTGATTTTTTGTGTATCCACAGTGTTATAGTTTGAGGTTTAAGGGTTCAGTTTTATTATTCCCAATTTGAAGGGGGGATGTTTTCTTCGGTTAAAGGTTTACATCAAAGGTAGAGCATGCTGCACTGATTTCCAGAAATTATCATCGAGCAGATAGGCACTGCCGAGAAGTGCAGCATCTTCCTTAAGTTTTGACAGAGCCACTTTGCAGGTGCAATGCTCTTTCTTAAGGCTTCCTTCAAAGACATCTCCGAATAGGTTATAAGCATTTGAAATATTGCCCCCGATAACGAGCATTTCTGCATTGAATTTCTTAAGGAAGGGTGCAAGGAAAACTCCAAGCTTAGTTCCGAATTCCGTGAAAAGGCCGGCGGCAACTCTGTCAGTTTTGGCAATATCAGCAAGTTCCTTTACCCCTTTCAACCCTTTTCCAGTAAGAGCTTTATATCTTCCAAGGAACCAGCGTGTCGAAAAATAATCATCAGCAATCCCCTCCTTGTATGGAATATGGTAAACACATCCCATTTTAGGGACTTCATGACCATCGACGACAGGGATCTTGTCATTTATAAAAGCCGAACCGAAGCCTGTTCCCAGAGTAATCGACAGTGAACGGTTCACACCTGAAGCGCTCCCTGCCCATGCCTCGCCGACTGCAAACGATGATGCATCGTTCATAAACCTTATCAGAAAGTTTTCATCCGCCTGAAGGCTGCTGTTTATTGCATCATGTATATTGAACCCATAAAGATTCTCATATTTCGCCACACCTTTAATATAACAAATGCCTTTAACATAATCGAACGGACCGGGCATTGCAAACCCGACTCCCTTGATACTATCAGCATGTACTTTTGATAAAACTCCGGTCAGGGCTTCAGTCCAGACATTAATTATAACATGGGCATGAGCCTGGTTATTAACTTCCCTTTCAGAAAGGGTATCCTTCAGTATCTTCCCTGAAATAAGGTCAATTGCAGCGCAAGTGATATGACTACCACCTATATCGGTGCCAATAGCAATGTGTCGATCCATATAAGTATTGAAATAAAAAAATCAGAGTAATATCGTTTTAAAACAGGGTTTGAAAGTATTTATTTTTGTTGTTATTGCAAAATTTATTCACTCATAATACGATTTTATCAGTTTTACAGGTTTTTTTAATCACATTGTTCCTATACTGACTTCCTTCAATTGTGAGATTCTGAGCGAAACGAAGCGAAGAATCTCCTAATAATTTCAAATATTAATTAGATATCGAGACTTTTTTTAATCTGAAGTTCACATAATGATCTTTTTCATGATATTTCAGAATTAAATGTTATATTTTAGAATGACCAAAAAATGATAATTGTTTAATATCCTGAAAGGAATTCAATTACAGCAATAAATAAAAAATACGACATATGCCTAAAGTAACAAAAGAAGATGCGCTCCTCTATCATAGCAGGGGTCGTCATGGTAAAATAGAAGTCATACCGACTAAGCCTTATAGTACACAATATGATTTGAGCCTTGCCTATACTCCCGGTGTGGCTTATCCGTGCCTGGAGATAGAGAAGCACCCTGAGGATGTATACAATTACACTGCTAAAGGGAACCTGGTCGCAGTTATTTCTAACGGAACCGCCGTACTTGGCCTTGGCGACATCGGGGCTATGGCCGGCAAACCGGTGATGGAGGGTAAAGGACTATTATTCAAAGTATTTGCCGATGTAGATGTATTTGATATTGAAGTTGACGAAAAAGATCCTGCCAAACTGATAGAAATATGTGCAAGAATTGCTCCTACATTCGGCGGTATAAATCTTGAGGATATTAAAGCTCCTGAGTGTTTCGAGGTAGAGACAAAGCTAAAAGCGATGCTTGATATCCCGGTATTCCACGACGACCAGCATGGTACGGCAATAATATCCGGTGCCGGGCTTATCAATTCTCTTGAAATAACCGGAAAAAAGATCGATAAGATAAAGCTAGTGGTATGCGGTGCCGGTGCTGCAGCAATCTCCTGCTCCAAACTTTACGTGTCACTTGGAGTAAGGAAAGAAAACATTGTGATGGTAGATTCAAAGGGTGTAATCAACCGTAAGAGAAAAGATCTTAATAAGTTCAAGCAGGAATTTATTACTGACAGGGACATTGATACCCTTGCAGAAGCTGTCAAAGGTGCTGATCTTTTCCTGGGACTCTCGACTGCCAATATGCTATCTAAGGAGATGCTGGCAACCATGGCTCCTGATCCGATTGTTTTTGCAATGGCCAATCCTAATCCTGAGATAACCTATGAAGATGCAATGTCGACAAGGAACGACCTTATTTTTGCCACAGGCAGATCGGATTATCCAAACCAGATAAACAATGTTCTCGGGTTCCCATTTATCTTCCGCGGTGCCCTTGATGTGAGAGCCTCCACAATAAACGAAGAAATGAAGCTGGCAGCATCAAAAGCTCTTGCAGGGCTTGCCAAAGAACCGGTGCCTTTATCAGTTCTGAAAGCTTATAATGTTGATAAGCTCATCTTCGGAAAAGAATATATAATCCCGAAACCTGTCGATCCGAGACTCATTTCCACTGTGGCATCAGCAGTTGCAAAAGCTGCCATGGATAGTGGTGTTGCCAAATATCCGATAACAGACTGGGATGCATACAGGAAAAGCCTCGACAGGAGGCTGAGTGATCATATTAAAAAGATCGGAGAATTAAATATTTAAACATTGCAGAGACAGGTCTGAGATCTGTCTCTACAATGTTTTTTCAAAATATATTTACGGATTTCTTTCGTTCTGCAGCCTGCCTTCCGATCTTCTTCTCAAACATAGAGACGATCATATCTGCTGTTTCGACAATATTGAATGACTGCCTGTTAATTGTAGAATCAAAAAGGTAATCTATATTCAACAGTTTCTTATCAAGAAAAGTCGTAATAAGGTTAAATCTTTTCTCATCGGTATCAACCACAAACTCTTCAGCTGCCTCTATTCCCATTTGTTTCTTCTTCATCACATTTTCCACCCTCCAGTAAAATGGCGCTATTAATCGCACATGCAATGAATCAGGAATATCATGAGCTATGGAGACCCCTCCTCTTCCGACCAGAACAATATGACCCTCCTTGCATATCGAAAGGATAACATCCTTTATTGCTTTTTTTATACGCAGGTCACTTACAAATCCGCCTGAAAACGCCATTATCATCTCCGACATGTTCGAAAGCTCAATGCCGTCATAGAAGTTTTCAACCCTTTGCGTATCAGTATTGAGCTCTTTGGCAATAGCATAGATAATATCCTTGTCAACCCATTTCCATTTTGAGGAACCAGATTTTTTGTTGAGAGAATCAACAATATTCCCGGCAACCTGGCGCGCATCACATCCAGTCTGTCGTGAAATTGTTATTACCGGGCCATCTTCTCCTGAAAGCTTTTTCAGCATCGTTTCACGATGCCTGCTGTCAAAATAATCAAAGAATTTATCCATTCTGCATGTCTCCTTTCCTTATTGTTCAAAGAATGACAACTTTTAATGCCTGTGAATGAACTACTTATTCCGCATAACCGGCGGATGGGATTATTAAGGTCCCGGTGCAGTTCCGCATGAATTTAAGACCATATAAATTACAAATAAAATTTGAACTGTGAAAATTTAATTTCTAAGGCAAGTTGATTATCTTTACTTCATACAAACAATTATTCCTCAATCAAAACTGTTAACCATGAGCACAACCGTTTTTTCGAAACCTGAAGTAATATGGTTTATTATAGGCCTCGCATTATTTCTTCTTGAATTGGTATTACCCGGATTTATAATATTTTTCTTTGGAGTCGGGGCCTGGATAACAGCTCTGCTCTGCCTTTTAGCACACCCGGGAACAAATCTGCAGATTATCGTTTTTGCTATAACATCCGTCCTCTCCCTGCTCGCATTAAGGAAGATCATCCAGAGGAAATTTTTCTACAGTAAGGTAGACCGTTCGAGTGCAGTTGAAGACGAGTTTACCGGAAAGGAAGCAGTCGCAACAGCTGATTTCGCGACAGACAAGAAAGGGAAAGTCGAATTTAAGGGCACTACCTGGAATGCCGAATCTGAATCTGACATCAAAAAAGGACAGACGGTGATTATTATTGAAAAAGAGAGTTTTAAATTAATAGTTGAACCAAAAAACAAATAAAATGACAGGATCAAGTTCTACTTTCATTCTTGTGGGTGTAATCTTCCTGGGATTCATCCTTATAGCATCAATGATTAAAGTTGTTCCACAGAGAACAGCAATAATCGTTGAACGTCTGGGTAAATACAGGGCAACATTTACTGCAGGTTTCCAGATACTTATTCCTTTTTTCGATAAAATAAGGTACAGGCACACTCTTAAAGAACAGGCAATCGATGTCGCTCCACAGATCTGCATAACGCGCGATAATATCGCTGTTGAGGTTGACGGAATTCTCTATCTGCAGGTTCTTGACCCCCAGAAAGCTTCATATGGAATTGATAATTACCGTTTTGCATCCATTCAGATAGCTCAAACCACAATGAGAAGCGTGATTGGTAAACTGGAACTCGACAAAACATTTGAAGAGCGTGAAACGATAAACGTTTCTATTGTCGATGCAGTCGATAAAGCCAGCGAACCCTGGGGTGTAAAAGTAACACGCTATGAGGTTAAAAATATTTCTCCACCGCAGAGTATAAAAGATGCAATGGAAAAGCAAATGAGGGCAGAAAGGGAGAAAAGAGCCGTTATTGCCGAATCGGAAGGAACAAGACAGGCTAAGATTAATAATGCTGATGGCGATAAGCAGGAGTTTATCCTGAAGTCGGAGGGTGAAAAACAACGGCGTATCAACGAAGCCGCAGGCCGTGCCTCTGAAATCGAGCAGGTTGCCGTGGCAACCGCTAACGGGTTGAGAGCCATATCGTTGGCAATATCCGAGGAGAATGGATTAAATGCTGTGAACCTGAGGATTGCTGAACAGTATCTGACGGCTTTTGCTGGTCTTGCAAAAACAAATAATACTATGATATTGCCTTCCAACTTGTCCGATATCGCAGGGATAGTTGCTACGGCAACATCGGTGTTTAATGAGGTGAAAGACAAGAAGAAGTAGAGATATTCATTAATTATAAGGAGATGGGCGCTAACAGATAGTGCCCATTTTTTTTAGCCCCGTACATTGCAGAGAAGTGGCCTGCCCCCAGAAGGGGGCCTGATTCCGGGACATATTGAAAATCCAATGTTTTAAACCTGATTAGCCCCCCGGCATGAAATCCCGATTTATCGGGAGGGGGTTGGGGGGTCGTATTTTGAGAGAAGTGGACGGGGGGATGAGTTCATGCTACTTCATGCTCAGTCCTTAGAATGATCTCGTTCTGCAGGTCCTCGCCAAGATCATTGAAATAATCACTGTAACCAGCTACTCTTACTATAAGGTCACGGTATAATTCAGGATGTTTCTGGGCATCCTTCAGGGTATCGGCATTAACAACATTAAACTGTATGTGGTGCCCGTCGAGGGCAAAGTAGCTGCGTATCAGTGCCGTAAGGCAGCTATAGCTATCTTCGTCCTCAAAGAACTGAGGAGCAAATTTCTGATTCAGAAGAGTCCCGCCAGTCCGGAGATGATCTATTTTCGAGGCCGATTTTATAACTGATGTCGGTCCCTGCTTATCGACACCCTGGCTCGGAGATATCCCTTCTGAAAGCGGCTTGAAAGCCTTGCGTCCGTCCGGTGTTGCACCTATCACGCTGCCGAAATAGACATGTGAGGTGGTCGGAAGCATATTTATCCTGTGCACACCTCCCCTGGAATCAGGTCTTCCATTCACAGAATCATAATAAATCTCAAATACCTCCACAGCATGCTGATCAGCATAATCATCATCGTTGCCATACTTTGGTGTATCGTAGATAAGATCATGCTGTATCTGCTCAAAGCCGTTGAAATCAGCATCTGTTGCTTCAAGCAGTTCCTCCCATGTGAAATTCTTTTTATCAAAAACATTGTACCTGATGGAAGTAAGTATATCAGTTATACTTCCGAGGCCGACACCCTGAATATAGGTTGTATTATATCTTGCGCCTCCTTCGTTATAATCTTTTCCTGATGCGATGCAATCTTCAATAAGCAAAGAGAGAAACGGAGCCGGCAGCCATTCCGCAAATGTCTTCATGATAACATTATTTCCTCTTATCTTAATATCAACCAGGTAATTAACCTGGGATTTAAATGCTCCCATAAGATCTTCAAAGGTCTTAAAATCACGGGCATAACCTGTCTCGGTCCCGACCATCGTTTTGGTTCTTTTGTCGAAGCCGTTGTTGAGAGCAAGCTCCAGCGCTTTTGCAAGGTTAAAATAACCTGTAAGCCAGTAAGCTTCTGTCCCGAATGCACCGGTCTCAACACAACCAGATGCGCCCCCGTTACGGGCATCGACAATACTTTTTCCCTGCCTGAGCAGCTCCTGAACAATTGCTTCAGTATTAAAGCAGGAAGGCTGTCCGAATCCTGTGCGGATGATATCGAGCGCCTTATGAATGAACCTGTCAGGGTTCTTCCTGCTTATCTGCACCATTGAGCTGGGTTGAAGTATCCTCATCTCCCTTATAACATCAAGAAGAATATAGGTCATTTCATTTACCGCGTCTGTACCGTCGGGTTTTACACCGCCCAGGTTGATAAGGCAGAAATCTGTGTAGGTGCTGCTCTCCGAGGCAGTAACTCCCATCTTTGGGGGTGAAGGATGATTATTGAATTTCACCCAGAAACATCCAAGGAGATCATATAACTCATTTTCAGCCAGCGATCCATTTTCCATCTCCTTCCTGTAAACACGATACAAGTGCTGGTCGAGCCGTCCGGGATTGAATGAATCCCATGGGTTCAGCTCTGTTATGACGCCGAGATGAATGAACCAGTAATGCTGAAGCATTTCATGTACGCTTTCAGGAGCATTGGCCGGTACTTTGCGGCATATTTCCGACATTTTGTAAAGCTCTGCTTTTCTCTCCGTGTTATTTTCTGTTCCTGCAAGCTTCTCCAGTTCATCGGCATACCTGTTTGCATACATTATTATTGCATCGCATGCAATGCTCATGGCCTGAAGCTCCTCACACTTATCATAAGCCTTCGGATCGCCGAAATAGTCGAGCTTTGAAACTGCTTCCGCAATTTCCTCCTTCAGCTTTATAAACCCCATTCCAAACATTTTATATCCGAGGGCAGTATGCCCCGGAGCCCGCTGTTCCTGAAACTCAGTGAATACCCCTGCATTATATGCATTATGCCATTCAGGCGTCATCCGGTCCATTATCCTGTCGCGGTTGCTTTTACCTTTCCAGAAGGGAATTATCTCTTTTTCGAATATTCTTTTTACATTATCGTCAACGACAAACGATACCTTTTCCCTGGAATTGAGTATTTCAAGATCCTGTATGGAATGCAGGCTTATTTCAGGGTAAGTAGGTGTCTCCTTGGGAGCAGGACCTCTTTCTCCTACTATAAGCTCACCTTCTCCGATATATAGCTTCTTGTTTTTGAGGAGGTACCCGAAAGCCTTTGCCCTAAGCACAGGGACTGAGAGCCCGCGGGATTCATCGCTTTTGTAAAATTGAGTGATCAGCTGTGCGCGTTCCGGAGAAAGTTTTTCAGTCGCATGGAGACTCAGTTCTCTTAGCTTCTTTACTCTGTCGGATAGTATCATATACGTTTTAAATTGATCATGTTAGTAATTATTACTTTTAACCAAGACCCCCTACCCTGCCTTCCCCCAAGGGGGAAGGAGTGAAACCAGCTTTCCCCCTTGGGGGAAACGGGAAAGGGGGTTTAAAATCAAAGAAACTTCTTAAGCTATCCATTAGCTATCCACCTATTTTTATTTTAATGCCGGTTTCAGCAAAAAATCCTTTAAGCTCACTCATCCTGGCTGCGGATGGAGGTTCGACACCCTTCATCCTGTCGGAGATATGCAATCTTTTATATTTTGACGACCCAATCCGGTGATATGGAAGAAGACTGATCTTCTTAAGATTATCGGCCCTGTTCCTGGTCAGGAATGATCTAAGTTTTTCAAGATGATCATAATCATCATTGTATCCGGGTATAACAGGTATTCTTACCATGACATCCGTCCCGCTATCCAGTATCAGTTTAAAATTATTGATAATAAGTGTGTTTGATACATTTGTATATTTTTCATGCTTGTCATTATCGAGGTGTTTGATATCGAATAGGAAAAGATCAGTGTACGGAATTATTGCTGAATATGCAGCTGGCAAAGAATACCCTGAAGTATCCACTGCAGTATGGTACCCGTTTACCTTACACGCCTTTAATGCTTCAAGCAAAAACTCTGGCTGCTGCATCGGTTCGCCTCCGGAAAAAGTCACCCCTCCCCCGGATTGAGCGATGAACATTTTCTCCTTATCAAGGATATTCAATATATCATCGACTGATATATACTTCCCGGCGTCGTCAATTTTAATGAACTCATTCTCTCCCACTTTCTCGGCTAGCTCAATTTTCTCAGGCACCGGTGATATTCCCTCCGGGTTATGACACCACCTGCACGATAAAGGGCATCCTTTCATAAAAAAGGTAACCCTGATGCCGGGGCCATCGTGGATTGAATAACGCTTTACACTGAATATAAGACCTTTCATATGAAAAGTTAAAAGTTAAAAGTTAAAAGTAAAAAGTAAAATAATTGAGGAGCTTGCGACAAAATCCGCCTTGGCGGGAGGGAAAGTACAGAACTTAAAAAGTTCCGACAGTAGCTATAGGGAATAGAACATAAGGCAGGAATAGAGTCTTCTGCCCAACCTTTGCCAGTTAAAACGATATTTCAAACTGGATTCCATTATCTGATTTTCGTCCTGCAAGTTATGAATTTTATGAAAACGAATATCACAAGGGCTGGGAAAAATTATTTTTGCTCCCTCAACCTGTAAAAATCAAACGTATTAACTGAAATTTTATTTTTATAATATACTGATTATCTTGAATTTATAATGCATTAACAAATGATTAACACAACTTTAACAAAAATCGCAGCAACATAATACCAATTCAATCGTCCTTAGAATGAACGAATAAAGTTTACTCTAAGGCCATTCGGCCAATTCTACGATCAGGTTTATAGTTAATCAGGAGAAGGCACCGCCAGGTGCCTTCCTTCTTTTAAAAGGTTTTATATACCTTTGCAATCAGGATTTTAGCATTTGGATAATGAAAATCAGATCATTACTCATTTTTGTATTATTGCAGTCTATCCTCTGCCAGGCAGTAAACGGAATTTCACCAGCTGCTAAAAAAGGAACTATTGATCTGCGGCATATCAGCGATAGTGAACAATTCATTGTCAACCTGAACGGGGAATGGGAATTCTACTGGAATAAGATGCTTCATCCGCAAGACTTTGAAGGGAATGATATTAAACCTGATTATTATGGTTTGGTTCCATCATACTGGACTGATTATCCGCAGGACAAAATAAAAACCACGAAATTTGGTTATGCAACCTACCGGTTGAGGGTTTTATTGCCACCTGGCTACAGGAAGACAATAGCTTTTGATATGCCGGTATTTGATTCATCTTATGATATTTACATCAATAACAGGTACTTCGGGGGCAATGGAGTACCTGGCAGATCCGAGGCTGAGTCGGCACCTGAATACAGAAGGAATTTCTTCCGGTTTGATCCACTGTCCGATACACTTACAATAATTGTTAACGTCTCGAATTATTTTCACCGGCGTGGAGGATTCTGGCGCCCAATTAAAATGGGGACATTCAGTAAAGTTCAGAAACAGCTGGCAAACAGCTGGGCAACCGAGTGGTCGACAATCAGCTTCCTGATGGGATTTTCACTTTTCTTTTTATTTTTCTTCCTTATTTACCCGAAAGAAAAGATGATGGGTTTCTTCTGCATGGCTACAATAGGTCTTGCTATACGACCCTTCTTCACTTCTCACTTTCTCATTTACAATATTGCAGATATAAGCTGGACCTTGACTATCAGGTTTGAGTATCTCTCTCTATATCTAACAATTATGGGATGGCAGTGGTTTGCTGCAGTTCTTTATCCATCCCGTATATTCAAAACGTATTCATTCATTATGACGGGAATATTTGCACTCATCTTTATACTTACACTTATTCTGCCTGTCAGATTGTTCAGCTATTCGACTTTTATTATCTACCCGGAAATGTTATTACTGATGATCTATGCAATCATCATGAGCTTTTTCGGGATCCTTAAGAAGAAAAAACTCGACATTGTATACTTTCTTGCCTTTGTATTGCTTGTTATCGGAGGGATCCATGATATCAGAGTATCACTTGGAAGGGCGTCTGATAATGCAGGATATTTAATGACCTATATTGTAATAATTTTCGTTTTCATACAGGCTTCCCTGCTGCTATATAAATGGGTAATTTCCTATTACGAAAAAGATAAGCTGCAAAACGACCTCGAATTTATGAACCGTAATCTTGAGCTAATAGTAAATGAAAGGACGCTGGAACTTAAAAGACGAAATGAAGAGATAGAACAGCAGAACAGCAAAATTGCCATGCAAAACAAGCAGCTCTCCGAAACTATTCACTTAAAAAACAAGATTTTTTCAGTCATTGCACATGATCTCAGAAGCCCTGTGGTAAATATCCTTTATATGCTCAATCTTCTAAAAGAGAAGGAGTACAAGGAAAAGTATGACACTTTTGCAAATTCAAGCATCCAGTACGCCCAGCTCGTCATTTCATTGCTTGAGAACATGCTTGTATGGGGAAGAGGACAGGAGGATAAAATAAAATATTCTCCCGAAAAACGCAACCTGGCCGACATAATCCTGACAAACCTCAGCATCTTCAAAGAGACTTCCGACAAAAAAGAGATAGCAGTGAATTTTACACAAGTAGGAAGCTCAATGGCATTCTTCGACAAAGACCTTCTTGATATTATCATCAGGAACCTTCTGTCAAACGCTGTTAAATATACTCCCCGGGGTGGACGGATAAGTATTCTGCTGAAGGATAAAAGTTCCGATGGTGAAGGTATGCTGCTGAAGATATGTGACAATGGCATTGGGATACCCGACTCAAAGAAAAAGCATCTGTTCATATCGACTGAAATAACAAGCTCGCCTGGCACCGAGGATGAAAAGGGAACCGGTCTGGGGCTAAAATTATGCGCGGAACTTGTTAATATAAATAAAGGAACAATAAGTGTTGAAAGCAAGGAGGGAGAAGGATCCTGTTTCTCGATTACATTGCCTGTGTAATTTCTATTATCATAAGAATTAATAACCTCTGAAACATTAAAGAGGATTACAGTTTTTTTACAGAATTGATGCATAATTTTGTCTTTTCCACTGAATATGAAGATACTGATAATAGAAGATGAGACTGACCTGCTTGAAGCAATGGTGGATTATTTTGCATCGGAGGGTATTATCTGTGAAACGGCACCGACATATTTCAATGCTGAAGACTCATTGTCAGTTTATAGTTATGATATGATCATCCTTGATCTGACCCTCCCGGGTGGGAATGGCCTTGACCTGATAAAGCTTATAAAGGAAAGAAATAGCAGTGCAGGGCTGTTGATTGTCTCTGCAAGGAATTCCCTTAATGACAAGCTAACCGGTCTCGATCTTGGAGCTGATGATTATATAACCAAACCGTTTCATCTGGCCGAGCTGAATTCAAGGATAAAATCGCTTGCAAGAAGACGATTTTTCGAAGGCAAGAATGAATTGACTTTCAATGAAATAAAAATCAACACAGATTCCTTCGAGGTAACAGTTAACGGAGAAATCATTGATCTGACGAGAAAAGAATATGATATCCTGCTTTACTTCATGGTAAACAAAGACAGGGTAATTACACGAGAATCAATTGCTGAACATATATGGGGTGATAATTCAACGTTTGCCGATAATTTTGATTTCATCTATAGCCATATTAAAAATATCCGGAAAAAAATTGAACAGAAAAAAGGGAGGAACTACCTGCATAATATTTACGGTATCGGCTACAAACTCTGTGAAAGATGAAATTGCTTCAAAAAACAAACCGAACCTATCTTATTCTTTCAGCATCAGCTTTTACAATTGCAGGTCTTCTTACTTATATTATCCTGTCATTGTTTTTTGAATCACAGCTGAATGAAAAACTGTCTGACAGCAAAGTACATCTCATTAAAACCATTGAAAGATCCGGAATTATCTACACAGATCCTCCCTATATTGAGGTGAGGGAAGAGCCGGTTGTGACTGAAATTAAAGATTTTTACAGCGACACAGTTCTATTTGACACCATTGAAAAAGAGAGTGTCCCATTCAGGCAAATAACCGGTACGGCTCTGATTGATGGGAAGAAATATAAAATCGTTATAAGGAATACACTTATTGAGAAGAGCGATTTCCTCTTAACAATAATCCTGACTACCGGATCAGTATTCCTTCTTCTTCTTCTGAGCTTGTATTTTATTAATAAAAAGCTTTCACATAAAATATGGTCTCCGTTTTACGGTATCCTCGATGAGCTCAAGAAATTCTCACAGGAGAATACTTCATTTACACTGACGATATCAAGCGGTATTGAAGAATTTGAAGAACTTAAACTTACATTGGATAAGCTGATCACAAAAGTAATTTCAGATTATCAGGTATTGAAACGGTTTACGGAAGATGCATCACATGAGATACAGACTCCCCTGTCTATAATTCAGTCAAGACTTGAGTCTCTTATACAGGAGCCTGACTTAACTGAAATGCAGGCCACTCAGATTCATTCGGCTTACTCAGCTTCGGCCCGGCTTGCAAAACTGACGAGATCTATGCTTTTCCTGGCCAGGATCGAGAACAGGCAGTATCAGGAATCAGAAAAGATTAATCTCGGAACAATAGTCCGCAGCCAGACGGAGTTCTTAGCTGAAGCAATAAGAGATAAATCGCTTTCCGTCGAAATTAACTCAGATTCAGAATGTATTTTGAATGCAAATGTTTTTCTGGCAGAATCACTTGTACAGAATCTATTGGGAAATGCAATTAAACATTCTTTCAGGAGTAGCAGGATAAAAATTGAAATTAGTAATGAATCATTTGTCATTTCAAATAATGGGGCTCCATTGCTCGTTGAGCCCGAAAAACTGTTTGACAGATTTTATAAAGTCAACAGCTCATCAGATTCCTTCGGGCTTGGTTTATCAATCGCAAGGGAGATTTGCAAAGCCTATAACTGGAATATAATATATATCGCTAAAGAAACTCTCCACACTGTCACAATAAAATTTTAAAGTACAAAGTCTTTACAGAATCATATTCGATTTTTGCCGGTGTTTTCCAGTAATCTGATGGAAAATATTTGGCTTTTTCAAAACAATTAACTGAAATCGATTTGGATCAATTCAATAGAAAGACATGAATTACAATAAGTTATTTTCAAAAGGAATTTTTACAGTTCTAATAATATTATTGTCGGTTTTTAATTCCGGCTACATATCGGCACAGAAGCAAAAAGCAGGAACAGTCTCCGGTACAGTTATGGAAAAGATATCGGGGAACACCCTCGAGTTTGCAACAGTTGTCATAAAGGCAAAAAATGACAGTACAATTCTCCTGGGAACGGTTACTGATAAAAACGGAAAATTTAAGATTGACAATATCCCATTTGGGGATTATAAAGTCACAGTGAGTTTTATCGGATTTGATAACAGGGTCACACCTGTTTTCAGCGTTGATGCATCACATCAGGATATTAAGCTTGGCACCTTGTCAATCTCCGGCTCAACCAGTACCCTTGAAGAGGTAGTGGTTAAAAGCGAAAGATCGACCTACGTAAACACAATTGACAGGAAAGTTTTCAATGTGGGAAAGGACCTTACGAGCAAAACTGGGTCTGTGAGCGACCTGATGCAAAACATTCCTTCCGTAACAGTCGATATCGATGGTGTTGTAAGCCTGCGCGGATCATCCAGCGTAATGATCCTGATCAATGGGAAGCCTTCGGCATTGATGGGTGCAAACCGTGCTGCAGTTCTTCAGCAGATGCCGGCCAGCACCATTGAAAGAATCGAAGTAATTACAAATCCTTCGGCAAAATACAAGCCTGACGGGACTTCCGGAATTATAAACATTGTTCTTAAAAAGAATAAATTACCCGGTTTCAACGGCTCGGTAACCGCAAATGCCGGGAACGATAACAGGTTCAATGCCAATATCCTGGGAAACTATAATCCAGGCAAATTGAATATTGCAGCCAGTTACAGCATCCGTCAGGACGACAGGATAAGGATTACAAATGATTCACGAACCAGAACCGATTCGATTACCGGTACTAAAAGTTATATCAGGCAGAATTTAAATGATCATTCCCGCCCTCTTTCAAACATCGTGACCAGTTCAGCAGATTATAAAATTAATGGCAGAAATTCAGTAGGTATAAGCGGCAGCTTTAACTATCGTGATTTTAACAGGAATCAGGACAATCAGAATCAGACACTTGACAATAGTATGATTCTTACTAAAGATTATGACCGTATAAACCGGGGATCACAGTTTGAGAAAGATCTTGAATTCGGAGCAACGGCAAATCATTCCTTTGCAAAAGAAGGTCATGAGCTCAATTTCGATTTTGTCGCGTCAACTTCAAAGGAGCAGGAAAATAACCACTATAGCAATCTTTATCGTTTCCCGTCGATAGATCCTTCTTATGATAACACAGTTATCATTCAGGCTGATAAAGAATCTCAGGCAACCCTTGAATACATTAACCCTTTATCTGAGACGGCAAAGCTTGAGGCAGGATATGTATTTGAATATCAGTTCAGCGATATGAACTTTTCAGGTGAGGCGCTGAACCCTGTGACTCATTTATGGGAAAAGGATATCCAGAAAACTAACCAGTTTATCTATTCCACTGATATTCACGTCCTTTATGGAACCTTCGAAAAAGAGTTTGGACGTTTCGGTTTTCTGGGGGGATTCCGTACCGAGGAAGCTATCGTAAATACACGCCAGGTGACGACTAACACAAAAATTAACAATAATTATTTCAGGCTTTATCCTTCTCTTCATCTTTCTTATAAACTTGGCGGGAATCATGAGCTCCAGCTTAATTACAGTCACAGGATCAGCAGGCCTGAAGGAGACCAGCTGAATCCGTTTCCTGAATACCAGGATCCTTATAATCTGAGGGAAGGCAACCCTACGCTGAAACCTGCAGACATTCATTCAATAGAGACCGGTTACCAGTATAAAAACAAAAGTGTTACATTTCTTTCAACCATATATTACCGTTATTTATATAACGGAATGACAAGCATAACAAAATACATCAATGATACCGTTTTGCTTACAACTACCGAGAATCTTTCAAAAAGTCAATCTTTGGGTCTTGAGCTCGTGCTGACAACGAACATCAATAATCTTGTAAACCTGAATTTAAGCACCAATACATACTATAACACTATTGATGCTTCAAGCCTTGGATATAGCAATAACAAGTCCACTGTAACATGGAGCGCGAATCTCAGCGCAGGGGTAAACATAACAAAAAGCACTGTTCTTCAGATCACTTCAAACTATATTGCCAAAAGGCTGACACCCCAGGGAGAAATGATGCCGTCATTCGTTATGAATTCAGGCTTCAGGCAGGAGTTTTTCAAAGGCAAAGCTGCCATGATCATTACAGTATCGGATATTTTTAACTCTTTACGGAATAATTCTGTCATCAATACCCCTGAACTTTATCAGTCAGTAATGAGAAGACGCAGTGCAAGAATTATTTATGCCGGATTTACTTATGTCTTCGGAAGTCAAAACAAGAAGAAAGAGACCCAGATAAAATATGATACACAGTTTTAATCAGAATGAGAATTAAATGGGTTCGTTTATCAATGCTAAAATCGTAGTGAATCGGAGATTGAAATCAAAATTAATACAGAATCAGATTATAATATTGAATCATTAATCTTAAAATTTAAATTATGAAGAAAGTATTTTTTCTTTCAGTATTGTTCCTGGCATTTGGCGTTATTGCCTGTGGCCAGAAAAATGTGCCTCAACCTGTAAATACGGCATTTTCACAGAAGTACCCGGCTACCACTTCAGTTAAATGGGCAAGTGAGGAAGCAAATGAATGGGAAGCTGAATTCAAGCTTTCTGGCAAAGAAATGTCGGCATCGTTCGATAATTCCGGGAAGTGGCTTGAATCAGAAACAGTAATAACAGTAAAAGAACTTCCTGCTGCAGTTTCCGCTACACTTGCAAAAGAGTTTGCAGGGTACAAAACAGATGAAATATCCATTCTTGACACTCCTGTGCTTAATGGATTCGAAGTCGGCCTGAAAAAAGGAGAAACAGTTCTTGAAGTAGTCTTAGATAATGCCGGAAAGGTTCTTAAGAGAAATGACGTCTCCAAAGAAGAAAAAGATGAAGCTGGCGAAAAAGCCGAAAAGCCAGAAAAGGAAAAGAAATAGCAGAAACATATCAATGAAAAATCAGATCCATGGTCCAGTGCCATGGATTTTTTTTCTCAGAAATAGGGCAAATTACCACTAAAGTATAAAAAGAATCTGCTCCTGGGACAGATAATTTCAGCTGACAGCCGGTTCAATATCCTTTCTGAGGCTGTCATTGGTAAACCTTGTGTTAAGGTCTTTTATCGAACCGAGACTCTCCATAAGATCAGGAAGATAATCTGTCTGTCCGATGAATGTCCATAGGTATGCAACAACGGCGTAGATTTTTCCGGTTGAGAAATTATCTACATCAACACATATAAAAAGAACTACAATAAAAATAATTACCAGCAGCACTTTAACAATCGAGTAGCTTAATGCATTCCATCTTGCGATCCTCGTCCTGGGAGGGATCATATTGTTAAAAAACTGGTGTATCGTCGATGTATCCTTGTTTTCAATAAGCCTGTAGAGTTCTTCCTGGTTATCGTGAATATCCTTCTGAAGCACAGCTACATGTTTCCTGTTGGTATTGTTTACATAAGCGACTGGAATTACTACTGCAAGACATACAAGGGCAATCCTGTAATCGTAAAATAAAAGTGCTATAATTGCCCCTGCAGATGCCGACAGCTGCCACAACGCTTCTGGCAGCTTATCCTTGAAAAATGCAATATATTCCTTTACAAGCTCAGCTCTCACAAGCATCTTTGAATACTGGTCGCCTTTCGATTTTGACTCTTCAATAACCTTGGTAGCAACGTCAGCGTACATTTTCGAATATACCCCTCCTGTGAAGAGCCTGTGAAGGGCTCCTCCAACAACATTTATGAGATACACAAATATCCAGATAAAGAGGGGAAGCATGAAGTTTACCTTCTCATGGTCGTAAAAATGTTCGATAAGTGCATCAAGGAGCTTACCGAAGAAAGTAGGTTCTATTATCCAGGCAATGTTCTCAATCAGGACGAAACCGAGCAGCATTCCGATTGAATACCTGTATTTTGACATAATCTGCTGAAGAGTCATAAATTCTGATTTGGATTTAGCAATGTCGAAATTAGGAAAAGAATCCAAGATTCAGGAAGGGCTGAATGATTTTAACAATTAAAGGGAGTATGGAAATTTAAGTTAAATTGCGGAAGAGTTTGACTTTATAGTAATTGTGTAGTAATCCTCTGGTATTAAATTTATGAAAAGAATAACTGCAATTGTAATTATAACCCTGCTGGTTTTGAGTTGCACTCAGAAAAGGAAGGTTGACGGAATTTACAGGTATTACACTGGTAAAAAAGAAAATTTTGATATCTGGATCATTGACGGCAACAGGGTAAGGGAGAAGATTTATAAGGAATGGCTCTACGGAGGTAATGAGCAGCGGTATATTTTTAACCCAAAGGGTGAGATATGGATCGATAATGCAATCTCATGTGAGGAATATGATCTTACAGTTGCACACGAACTGAATGAAAGGCACCTGATGGCAAAATTCGGCTGGACCTACGAGACAGCGCATGATTCATCACTGATGCTCGAGCAGGTTATAAGGCATCAGAATAAGGAAATATGCGACTCCCATGAGACTTCGCTTAAAAAAGTTTCAGTGCTTGATCCGTATAATAAGAAGGAGATCCGGAATCTGCCTGACAGCATTAAGCTTCAGAATATTTACCGTATACCTGAAGGTATAAGGGACGGCATTTCAATATGGGTTGTTGATGGTTATCTCATACGTAAAAATATCTATCCTGATTTCGGTTTCAGCGGGAATGACCTGGCATACCATTTCATACCTTCAAAAGAGATATGGATCGATGGACAGATTTCATGTGAGGAGACAGAGTATTCAATCGCACTCGAAATGGCTGAACGGAGACTTATGTCGGAGGGTAAATCATACAGCGATGCCTATGAGGATGCTGTTCAGATGGTTCAGAATTCAAGGAGAGCAATGGAGAAGCTGGTAAAATCGCACTTTAAAATTGCCATCCCTGATTCCCTTGAACGCGATTCAGGTGTCATCGACCCGAATGAAAAATAGCACTTTTTATTATAGTATAATAATTTTTTTTATCTTGCCACCCTTGCATGCCGGGGGAGAAAGTATTTTTTATTTACAAAATTAACATGGGTATGGGTAATGAAAATATTTCTGGCAGTGCCGGGAACACACACTTCTTCATTGGTTTGGATATCGGGTCCGTATCTCTGAATACGGTTATTCTTGATGAGAATTATAATGTCCACGAGGATTATTATGATTATGTGCATGGGAGGCCATTTAATGTACTGAAAGAAAGGCTTTCCGGCATTCTGCTTAAATACCCTCCAACCATCATTAAGGGAATCTGCATCACAGGCTCTGGCGGCAAGCTTGCAACCGGCCTTATCGGTGGCGTATTTGTAAATGAAATAATTGCCCAGGCAACTTCATCAGGAAGATTGTACCCGGAAGCAAGAACTGTCATCGAGATTGGCGGAGAAGATTCCAAACTGATTATGCTTGAGAAAGATCCCATAAGCGGGAACTCACGGCTGGTTGACTTTGAGATGAACAGCATCTGCGCGGCAGGCACCGGTTCATTCCTTGACCAGCAGGCACGCAGGATTGGCGTACCAATTGAAAAAGAGTTCGGAGAGATGTCGCTGAAATCAGTCGACCCTCCCAGGATAGCTGGCCGCTGCAGCGTATTTGCCAAGAGCGACATGATCCACCATCAGCAGATTGCTACTCCATTGCATGACATAGTTGCAGGTTTGTGTTTCGCCCTTGCAAGAAACTTCCGCAGTAATGTCGCACGAAGCAAGGATATTAAGAAACCGGTGATATTTTCCGGCGGAGTGGCCGCGAATATCGGCATGGTAAGAGCATTCAGGGAGGTTCTCAACCTGAATGATGATGAGCTCATCATTCCAAAGTACTATGCATCCATGGGTGCCATCGGAGCTGTGATGTATGCACATTCAGGCAAACTTCAGATGAATCATTTCAAAGGTCTTGAAGATCTCGAAATATACCTTGCCGATACATCTTCATCATTTGTCAGCCTGCCCCAGCTTCAGGAATCCAGTGCAAAATATGATAAAGAGGTGAAATTCAGGAAATCAGGCAGTGAAAAGCTTCCCGTCTACCTTGGCGTTGACGTAGGCTCCTTAAGTACCAATGTCGTTCTTATTGATGAGCAGCATAATGTTATTGCAAGGCGTTACCTGCCGACGGCCGGGAAACCTCTCGAAGCAATTCAGAAAGGGATAACTGAAATTTATGATGAAGTTGGTGATGATGTTGTAGTCATTGGTGCCGGAACAACGGGCTCAGGACGCTATCTAACCGGCGATTTTATCGGCGCCGATACAATTCAGAATGAGATAACAGCCCAGGCGACGGCAGCTATCGACTACGATCGCACTGTCGATACCATATTCGAGATCGGCGGCCAGGATTCCAAGTACATTAGCATTGAAAACGGCGTCGTTGTCGATTTTGAAATGAACAAGGTATGCGCAGCCGGCACAGGATCATTTCTCGAGGAACAGGCTGAGAAGCTGAATATCAATATTGTTGAAGAGTTCGGGTGTATGGCGCTCAATTCGGAATGCCCCGTTAAACTGGGCGACCGGTGTACCGTTTTCATGGAATCGGATCTTAATTCATTCATGCAGAAAGGAGCTCGCAATGAGAATCTTGTCGGGGGTCTCGCCTACTCCATCGTTTACAACTACCTGCAGAAGGTGGTTGCCGACCGGAAGGTTGGCGATAAAATATTCTTCCAGGGAGGTGTCACAAATAATAAGGCAGTAGTTGCAGCTTTCGAGCAGGTGCTTGGTAAAAAGATCATTATTCCTCCTCATTTTGATGTCACAGGGGCCATTGGCGCCGCCATCCTTGCCCAAAGATCCATGACCAAAGGACAGAAGAGCTCATTTAAAGGTTTTGGAATCAGGAATGTGACTTATGCTAACAGCAGGTTTGTATGCCAGGGGTGCACAAATCATTGCGAAATAAGTCGGGTAAAAATTTCAGGAGAAAAGAAATCTCTTTATTATGGTGGCAGGTGCGAAAAATACGAGACGGACGGCCGTAAGAAAGCTGCCACCACCATACCTGATCTCTTTAAAAAAAGAACTGAAATGCTGATGGAGGGGTATGAGGAACCGAAGATATTGAAGAAACCAACAGTGGGAATCCCCCGTGCGCTGATGGTATTCTACCAGCAGTTCCCGTTCTGGAGAACATTCTTCGAACATATCGGATTCACTGTAGTAGTTTCCGCAGAATCCGACAAATCGCTTCTGACACGTTCGATTGAGATAATGACGACGGAAACATGCCTTCCGGTTGAGATAATGCATGGTCATGTACTTGACCTTATCGAGAAGAATGTTGATTATATCTTCCTTCCGTTTATCGTCAATGCCAAATTCAGGGAAGGCAATAAGACCTTAAATTGCAATTGTCCATGGATACAAACCTATCCATTCATGGTAAAAGCAGCTCTGAAAGGCAAGATAGATGAGTCAAAACTTCTTATACCGACACTCCATTTCAGGTTTTTTGAGCGTGCACTCGTAAAAGAGATGACAGCATTTTTTAACCAGAAGTTTGGGATCAGTAAAGAAGAAATCAAAGAGGCAATCTACAAAGCCGACAAAGTACAGGTTGATTTTGAAAAGAGCTTAATTGAGTATGGCAGAGGAGTACTGGATAATCTTCCTGAAAAATGCAGACCTGTGGTTCTTCTTGGTAAACCATATAACAGCGCCGATTCACAATTGAACCTGGGAATTGTTGAAAAGCTTATCAACCAGAATGTTATGCCGATTCCCATTGATATGCTTGATCTCTCATCCTATAATATTTTTGAGAATTACAGGAATATGTACTGGCCAAACGGCCAAAAAATAATTGCAGCAGCGCAGCATGTTGCAAAGACAGACGGATTATATGCTGTTTATATCAGCAATTTCCGCTGCGGACCGGATTCCTTCATATGGCACTATGTTACTGAGGAACTCAAAGGAAAGCCATTCCTGCATATTGAGGTCGATGAACACTCTGCAGATGCCGGTATGGTTACGCGTATTGAAGCATTTCTTGACAGCCTGAAGGGTTCGGAAATGAATGAGAAGAAGGACGTGAAGATATTCAGGCCAAGACCAAGCCCTGCATCTCCTCCTAAAGACAGAGTATTGTATTTCCCTTACATGAACGACGGAGCATACATGATCGCTGCAGCAGCGAGAAGCATAGGCGTACCTTCAGAAGTGCTCCCGAAACAGGGAGAGGAAGAACTGGCAATAGGCAGAAAATACACCTCATCAAAAGAGTGCTTCCCTATGATCTGTGTCACCGGGAGTTTTATAAAAAAATTGCAGGAGCCTGGAGCTGACCCATCGAAAATAAGCTTCTTTATGCCTGATCATAACGGTCCATGCCGGTTCGGACAGTACAACCAGTTTCACAGGATCCTCTTTGACCGCCTGGGTTATGAAAAAGCAGAACTGATTACTCCTTCGAACGATACTTCCTATGAAGATATCGCAGGTGAACATGGTCAGAAATTCAGGATCAACGCATGGAAGGGATTTATTGTTGCTGATTATATAAGGAAGATATACAGGGAAACAAGACCTTATGAAATTAATAAGGGTGAATCAGACATCCTTTACCAGGATGCTATCAAGCGACTGGAAAGATGCATTGAAAAAGGGGCCAGTGGTCTCCATAAGGTTCTTACGGGCATTGCCGAAGATTTCATGGCCATCAAGGTTGATAAAAGTGAAAGAAAGCCGGTGGTTGCAATTATCGGTGAGATATTCATGCGTGATAATGCCGGATCAAACGGCAATATTGCAAACAGGCTCGAAGATCTTGGAGTCGAAGTTGTCATTGGTCCGTTTGCCGAATGGATTTACTATTCTACCTACCGTTTTACCCGTGACAGCATCTGGAAAAATGATACAAAAGGAATCATAAAATCTAAAATTCAGGGGATTGGCCAGGATGTAATTGCAAATTCGCTTTTGAAGGGAATAAAAAAACTCACTGATCATCATAAGGATGTTTCCCTTCACGATATGCTTAAGCTTTGCAACACTTATGTAAATGAATTCTATGATGGTGATCCTCCTATCGCAATGGGAACGTCCGTAGCTCTTTCAGAAAGAGGTGTGTCGGGGCTGGCAGCCATACTGCCGTTTACATGCATGCCGGGAACACTCATAGCTTCTGTCAGTGACTCTTTCAGGAAAGACCATAACAATATACCGTTCATCAATATTGCTTATGACGGGCAGGATTCAGTTTCCCTCGATACAAGGCTTCAGGCTTTTGTTTTCCAGGTCAGGGAATTTGCCATGTCTTCAGAAAAGGTGACTGTCTGATCACTAATTAATCCTGAACCCAAGTCCTTTCAGAACCCTCTTTGCCTGTTTTGATCCTTGAGCAAGACTGACATTGAAAGCCGGGAATTCGCGCCGTAATCTGTAATTACCTCTCTGCTTTTCAAAATCCGGCGGAGAGAACCTCAGGTTTATATTGTCTTCATCAATATTATAGGTATGCATGACAGCTTCCATTATTACAGCTTCATCGGTTTTACCCTTTCCGTCGATATGAATTTCTGGTTGTCCTGGTTCCGGAACATTCAATGGGTACCAATCCCCGAGAGGCAGGTTAAACTGGCGGCACAACGAATTGACTATCATTGAAGTCCCTTTTGCCTTTCCGTCTGTGGAATAACCTGCGATATGAGGAGTCGAAAGAAATGTTTTTGCCATCAGGTCGATGTCGATATCCGGTTCATGTTCCCAGACATCTATTATTGCTCCGCCAAGCTTCCCTGAATCAAGAACTTTCTTAAGCGCCTGCGTTTCAGTCACCTCTCCTCTTGATGAATTAATGAACCAGGTTCCTTTTTTCATCTTTTTGAATGTCTTCTCATTGAAAAGATGATAGGTACCGTCTTCTCCCACCACATTAAGAGGGACATGAAGTGTCACAATATCAGAATTATACAAAATATTCCCGAGTGTCACAAAGTTCTTGTCACCCTCTTTCCTGGCTCTTGGTGGATCATTCAGAATTACATTCATCCCTAAAAGCCTTGCCAGCTTCTCAACCTTTGAACCTACATTCCCCACACCAACAATACCCAATGTCTTACCGGCCAGGTTAAAGCGGAATTCAGATGCCAGTTTAAGCAATGCAGCAGCTACATACTGCTGGACCGATAAGGAATTGCATCCGGGAGCATTGGTCCAGGATATCTTGTTTTTTTCGCAATACTGGGTATCAATATGATCAAAGCCAATTGTAGCCGTTCCGATAAAACTTACTCCTGAACCTTTAAGAAGATCCCCGGTGCATTTTGTTCTGGTACGAATAAGCAGAGCATCAGCATTCACCAGGTCTTTTCTGCTGATCTTGTTTCCTGGAAGATAAATCACTTCAGCATAAGGTTCAAGGACTCCTTTTAAGAAAGGTATCTTATCATCAGCAACAATTTTCATATTATCAGATATTTCATGTGAAAATAAACAATTTTTGATACCCTGTAACCCTATTATAGTCTTAAAGAACATAAAAATCATAATTTTATGTTCCGTAAAATGAGTGAATCGATGCCTGATTGTAATCTGTTCAAAAATGAATTCAAAAACATAGAATATGAAGCGCCTTTACTCAGAAAAGGGGGGAACACCCCTACCAGAGGAACCAATCCTTTTACAGGCTTCATGGCAAAGCTCTTAATGCCAGCCTTCTCTTCCAACTTATTTTATCATGCATTGGAACCCGACATCATTACAGTCGTTTCTTCGGATTTTAACATTATAAAGGGAAGTGTTTCTGTTATCCATACTCCTGGTCATACGCCCGGATCTCAAAGTGTTGTTGCCGATAATGAAATTGCTGTCGTCGGAGATGCCATGTTCGGAGTTTTCCCGGGGTCAGTTTTCCCTCCCTTTGGATTAGATTCTGAAGAGCTTGTAAGAAGCTGGGGAAAACTGCTTGAAACAAAATGCAAACTTTATCTTCCTTCCCACGGAAGTAAGAACAGCATTGAACTTGTCACAAAGGATTACAACAGAAGAGCAAAAAATAACAATACCCGTAATTAAGTGTTTCATCTTTAGTTGCAACTAGTATTTCAACTTTCCGGATTAAATGTATAAAGTACACTTATAAACCAATTAAGATTAATCATATGAAAATGTCTATAAAAATTATCGTCATTGTGCTCCTCAGCATCCTGGGACTAGTTCTGATTACTGCTCTTTTTATCAGAAAGGACTACAAAGTCGAGCGGTCCGTTAGCATAAATCGACCGATAACGCTTATATGACCTTTAAATCTGAGAATGACTCTACGACAAATGTGACATGGGCAATTTATGGAAACATGAAATATCCCACAAATCTCTCCTTGCTTTTCATGGATATGGATGCTATGCTCGGGAAAGATTTATCGGGGGGACTCTCAAATCTCAAGACAATTCTTGAAAAATAGAGGGGGTGAGTACATGTTATTTAATAAATTCTATTAATTCTTTATATACCCTATAAACGGGCAGTCCGACTACATTAAAATAGGAGCCTTCAATTCTGCTGCATGCAGCAATACCTATCCACTCCTGGATACCGTAAGCGCCGGCTTTATCAAAAGGTTTGAATTCTTTTATATAATAGTCAATCTCTTCGTCCGAGAGCTCTTCAAAAGTCACCCTGGTTGATTCTGAGAAAGAGACTTCCTTTTTTGCAGAGAGCAGGTTAACACCAGTAATGACTTCATGGGTATTACCCGAAAGCTCCCGTATCATACGTCTGGCATCTTCGTAATCGACTGGTTTCCCAAGGACTTTATTATTGCACCAGACAATAGTATCAGCTGTAATAACAATCTCATTATCAGATAAGATATCCCTGAATGAGTCAGATTTTCTCTTTGCAAGGCAGATTGCTGCTTCTTCCCCTGTCTGGTTTTCAGGAAACGATTCGTCGTAATCGATTTCAACCACTTCGAACCTCAGGCCCAGATCCCTTAATAGCTGCTGCCGCCTTGGAGAACGGGAAGCCAGTATTATCCTGTATTTATCAAGGCCGGCTATCATTATCCGACAAGATTCCATGTGATTATAACCTTGACAACCACCGAGTAGAGGATTCCTGCCAGCATGATTAGCTTCATCATCCTGCTGGCATGGTGAAGCTGTCGCCGGGTTTTACTGATTGCCAGCTGGAAAATGATATATAGAAGGGGCAGTACAATGGCTGCCGAAATATAAATCAATGTGATTTTATCGTTTATGAAGAAATACCAAACAAAATAAAGTAATGATATTGTTATTATTATCAGACTGATTGCAACTATTTTCGAAGCTGTAATTCCCATAACTACCGGTATGGTATTCCGGCCATAGGCCAGGTCCCCTTCAAAGTCTTCAATATCTTTTATTACCTCACGGGCAAGGGTTGTAAGAAATGCAAAAAGCGCGAATCCACCCACCCAGTAAAACAGGAATGAGAGCCCTGGCAAAATAGTGGCATTTGCGGAGTAAAACTGGTACAATGCCGGCCATTCATAAAGAATTACCAGGAGTGGCACCATTGCAGTAAGGAAAGCAACGATCAGGTTTCCAACAAGAAATTGCCTCTTGTAGCTGGCAGAATAAAAATATAGCAAACCCGATACAATGACAAAAAGAATCCCCATCCAGATATACCCGGCTTTCCAGGATATATATAAACCGCCGGCAACTCCTAAAATATTTAATATGGAATGCCACATCATAGCCAGACGCCTGGGAACCTTTGTCCCGACAATAACCTCCCCCCTGTTAATAAGATCAGTCTTAATGTCGAAATAATCATTAATGACATATCCTCCTGCGGTGATGAAGATAGTCGATAGAACAAGTATTACAAAGCTGATAAGGGGAAATTGCAGGACCATAGAAGTTGGTTCTCCTGAACCTTCAGATAAAGTTACCGGTACTTTGCTGATCAATGGTTCTATTATAAAATATCTCATCATAACCATCGTCAGTATAACGATAATTAAGTTTTGCCACCTTATAAGCTGAAGAAATCCTTTCATATTACCAGGTAAAAGAGTCCGGATCCATCCAGTTGTTATGAAGGCGGAGAACCTGTTCAATAACATCTCTCACACATCCTTCTCCCCCCTTTTTATCCGAAACATATGACGAAACCTGCTTAATTTCACTGTCTGCATCAGATGGACAAACAGGAACCCCGGCAACTTTCATTACCTCAAAGTCCGGTATGTCATCACCCATAAAGAGTATTTCGGAATCATTAAGACTGAATCTATTCTTAAAATTAATATAATGCTCCAGTTTTGACCTGCTATTAAGATAAATGTTGCTTACGCCAAGAAACTTAAGCCTTTTCTGGTACTCTTTTGAATTACTGCCTGATATTATCCCAATGAGGTAACCCTTTTTAACGGCAAGCTGAATCGCATAACCATCACGCAGGTTTATAGTACGGTTTGGAACGCCAAAAGCATTCAGACTGATTGTCTGCAGGGAAAGCACACCATCAATGTCAAAAACGAATGCTTTAATGCTTACAAGGTCTTCCTTGAAATTTGCCATTATGAGCTTATTTTGTAATGCTTTATTATTGATTGAGTAACTTCTTTGTACAATTTCTGCAAATCAGGTGAGAAAGATAGCAATTCCAAGTGCTTTTCAATAGTGTTAAGATCATTTCTGACAGCAGGTCCGGTTTGCGAAGGTAAAGGTCCATTTTCAAGAGCCTTTGAAATGGTTTCTCTAATCAAAGGTACAAGTATCTCAAATGAAAATCCTGCTCTTGAAGCGATCTCTTTTCCTTCAGTGAGCATGTAGTTTGTGAAATTATTAACAAAGACAGCTGATAAATGCAGTAATTTCCTGTGCTCATCATCTACAAAACAGGCTTTGCCTCCTAAAGCCCCGGCTAAAGTACCCAGCATTTTGCCTGTAGCTTCTTCTTTTGCTTCGATAAGAAAAGGAAGATCCTTAAAACTTATTTCTCTTCCTTTTGAGAATGTTTGCAACGGGTAAAAAATTCCTGCTTTCCCAAGATCAGCCGGGAACACTTCAAGTCCGCAACTTCCGGCAGTATGTGCGACTATGGTTTTTCCGGAACATTGGATCCCCGACAGAACCTCTGTCAGATTGTGGTCAGGAACCGCTACAATAATTATATCATTTGAATCAATGAAAGCAAGGTCTGATAACCACTTAGCTCCGCATATATCAGCTAAATATCTGCCATCAGTATCATTTTCTGAAACAACCTGGAGGATTTTAAAACCGGCACGAAACATTTCCCTGCAGAGAGCACCGGCAACTCTTCCGGCACCTGCAAAGGATATGTTATAGTGAATCATGCAAAAGCTTACTTTTTCCCGTAGAGGGATGATTCGATCTTGGTAACCTTTATATTATAAACCTTGTAATAAGAATAGTAATACGAAGAAGATGATGATGAACTGCTGGCGCTTGACACGAAACTGCAGTCCCAGAATACATCACCTGACAATTTTACCTGTTCATCGTTGCCGATGCTATTATATTGAGCAAACATTTCACTTGGATTGCAAAAGTAGTAGGTATCGTAGTAAACCCCCCCTCCTGAATAGACAAAGAAGTAGGCGTTGGTGCCGGATGCATTATACACTATGGAAGAATGGTCAAATAACTGGTCAGTCTCAGTATAAAGGAGATCACCATTACAACCGCATTTTGGTTGTTTCTTACATCCTGTATATGATACAACCGGAAGGAGCATAATAAGTACTATTAGTAACTTTCGAATTTTGTATCCCATCTTAACTGTTTATGTTCCCGGATTATGCTTTACTAACACGCAAAGTAATGTTTTATTTCATTCATTACAAAAATAAAGCCGTCAAATCCTTTTCTGACGGCTTATATATAAAAGTTAAAGACATTTCACGCCTGGGCAGGAGGCCCTCCAAAAGTGAGTGGCATTACCGGTCCCGGATCCTTGACTTCCTTTATGGCGCCAAAAACCGATTCATACTTTTCAATATTATCGCGCAAGGCTGCGACAAGTCTTTTTGTGTGCTCAGGAGTAAGTATTATCCTTGACATTACTCGTGCATGCGGCTTGGGCATCCCTGGTACAATACGTATAAAATCAATTATGAATTCAGCAGCCGAATGATTGATTACCGCAAGGTTTGAATAAATTCCCTGGGCAACTTCCTCATTGAGCTCAATGTTGAACTGGTTCTGGTCCTTTGGATCTGTCATCTTTCTCAGAATTATTTCATTTTTCCGTCTCTGCTTCAGCTTCTACCTCTGACTCATGGTCAGTGCCTACCAGATTCTCATATTCTTCAAGAGAACCAACCATAATGCTGTTGTAATCGCGCTGTCCGGTCCCTGCAGGTATAAGATGACCAACAATGACGTTTTCCTTGAGTCCTTCAAGTTTGTCGACCTTTCCAAGGATAGCTGCTTCGTTAAGCACTTTGGTCGTCTCCTGGAAAGAAGCTGCAGAGAAGAAACTATTAGTCTGCAGAGCAGCCCTTGTAATTCCCTGTAGTACCTGGCTTGACGTTGCAGGAATAGCGTCTCTCGAATCAACAACTTTAAGGTCTTTCCGTTTGAGACCAGAATTCTCATCTCTCAGTTTACGGGCTGTAACGATCATTCCGGGGCGCAGTGTCTGGGAATCTCCACTATCAATTATTACTTTCTTGCCATAGATCCAGTCATTCTCATCCATAAACTCAAGTTTGTCAACAACCTGTCGTTCAAGGAATTTTGTATCACCCGGGTCAACAATCTCAACCTTGCGCATCATCTGCCGGACAATGATCTCGAAATGCTTGTCATTTATCTTCACACCCTGCAGACGATAAACTTCCTGAATTTCATTAACGATATATTCCTGAACTTTTGTCGGGCCCTTGATTGCCAGGATGTCGGAAGGTGTAATAGCACCATCAGAAAGCGCAATACCAGCTTTCACATAATCATTTTCCTGGACAAGTATCTGTTTTGAAAGAGGTACAAGGTATTTCTTAACCTCATCGGTTTTCGATTTGATGGATATTTCCCTGTTACCTCTTTTTATCTTACCAAACGTGACTTCGCCGTCGATCTCGGAAACGATAGCCGGGTTCGAGGGATTACGGGCTTCGAAGAGTTCAGTAACCCTTGGAAGACCACCGGTTATATCACCTGATTTACCAACAGCACGCGGGATTTTTGCAAGCACCTCGCCGGCCTCAACAATTTTGTTGGTCTCGACAACGAGATGCGCTCCTACTGGCAGGTTGTAAAGCCTCAGCTCCTCTCCTCCCTTTGGTGCAAGTATTTTGATTGCCGGGTTCTTGGTCTTGTCCCTGCTCTCAATGATTACTTTTTCTTTGAATCCTGTCTGTTCATCGGATTCCTCACGGAAGGTGATACCCTCAATCAGGTAATCATATCCGATCTTTCCTCCGAGTTCGGCGATAATAACTGCGTTGAAAGGATCCCATTCGCAGATGAGCTTGCCTTTCTCAATATCCTGTCCGGATTTAACATAAAGTTTTGAACCGTAAGGAATTGTATGTGTTGTAAGGGCTATTCCGGTCTTCTTGTCTATGATCCTGAGTTCAGCCAGTCGTCCGATAACTATTTCAATATTGCCTTTTTCAGCATCTTTTCTCGGTACTGACCTTAATTCTTCGATCTCGATTATACCTGAATAACGTGCGACAAGTCTCGATTCTGACATAATATTCGATGCAGTACCTCCGACGTGGAATGTACGAAGTGTCAGCTGCGTTCCTGGTTCACCGATACTCTGAGCAGCAATTACACCTGTAGCTTCGCCTTTCTGAACCATATGTCCTGTTGCCAGGTTTCTGCCATAACATTTTGCACAAACACCCTTCTTGGATTCGCAGGTAAGAACCGAACGGATCTCAACCTGCTCAATGGGTGAATCCTCAATTTTCCTGGCAAGTTCCTCGGTGAGTTCCTGACCTGCATCAACAATGAGTTCACCGGTAAGAGGATGGAATACGTTATGAACAGTCGTACGTCCAAGTATTCTTTCATAAAGTGACTCAACAACCTCTTCATTTTTCTTTATTGCCGTTGCAACAAGCCCTCTCAGTGTACCACAGTCCTCTTCATTGATGATAACATCCTGCGAAACATCAACTAGCCGGCGTGTAAGGTAACCGGCATCTGCGGTTTTAAGAGCAGTATCGGCAAGTCCTTTACGCGCACCGTGAGTTGAAATAAAGTACTCCAGAACCGACAGCCCCTCCTTGAAGTTCGAGAGGATCGGGTTCTCGATGATGTCTGAACCGGTTGATCCTGATTTCTGAGGTTTTGCCATCAGACCCCTCATCCCTGAGAGCTGACGTATTTGTTCTTTTGAGCCTCTTGCACCTGAGTCGAGCATCATATAAACAGAGTTGAATCCCTGCTTGTCGTTCGACAGTTGCTTCATAAGAGACTGGGTAAGCCGTGCATTGACATGTGTCCAGATATCAATTATCTGGTTATATCTTTCATTGTTGGTTATAAATCCCATGCTGTAGTTATTCATAACCTCTTCAACCTGCTCATACCCTTCTGTGACAAATTTTGTTTTTTCCTCAGGAATGATAACATCATCAAGGTTGAAAGAAAGACCGCCTTTGAAAGCCGAATGGAAACCAAGATTCTTAATTGCATCGAGGAAATCGGCAGTTTTTGCCATACCAGAAAGTTTCAGAACGCGGCCGATAATATCCCTTAATGATTTCTTTGTAAGTATCTCATTAATAAAGCCTACCTCTTCAGGTACAAACTGGTTGAAAATCACCCTTCCGACAGTTGTTTCTACAATATGATTAACGAACTCACCGTCGATCCTGTCATTTACTTTAACCTTAATTATTGCATGAAGGTCGACCTTCCCTTCGTTAAATGCGATATTTACTTCTTTAGGTGAATAGAATATCAATCCTTCACCCCTTACTTTCTCCTTTTCGGTGCTCTTCTTGCCCTTTGTTATATAATAAAGCCCGAGAACCATGTCTTGCGAAGGAACAGTGATAGGCGCTCCGTTTGCAGGGTTAAGAATGTTGTGCGATGCAAGCATAAGCATCTGTGCTTCAAGCACTGCACTGTTTCCAAGGGGAAGATGAACTGCCATCTGGTCACCGTCGAAGTCGGCGTTGAAAGCTGTACATACCAGCGGGTGAAGCTGGATGGCTTTTCCTTCAATAAGCTTTGGCTGGAAGGCCTGTATACCAAGCCTGTGAAGCGTAGGTGCACGGTTAAGAAGAACAGGATGTCCCTTAAGAACATTCTCAAGAATATCCCAGACGACAGGATCTTTCCTGTCGACAATTTTCTTGGCCGATTTCACAGTTTTTACAATACCGCGTTCAATAAGCTTGCGGATGATGAATGGCTTATATAATTCAGCTGCCATATCTTTCGGCAGACCGCATTCGTGAAGATTAAGTTCAGGACCAACCACGATCACCGAACGTGCAGAATAATCTACCCTCTTTCCAAGAAGGTTCTGACGGAACCTACCCTGTTTTCCTTTAAGACTGTCGCTCAGCGATTTGAGAGGACGGTTGGCATCTGTCTTGACAGCGTTTGCCTTTCTCGAGTTATCGAATAATGAATCGACAGCCTCCTGGAGCATCCTTTTTTCATTACGAAGAATCACTTCGGGAGCTTTGATTTCGATAAGTCTTTTCAGACGGTTATTCCTTATAATTACTCTTCTGTAAAGGTCATTCAGGTCGCTGGTGGCAAAACGACCACCATCAAGAGGAACTAGAGGTCTTAGTTCCGGTGGAATTACAGGAACAACCTTGATTATCATCCATTCAGGTTTGTTGACATGCTTGGAATCCCTGAATGCCTCAACAACCTGGAGACGCTTAAGTGCCTCATTTTTACGCTGCTGTGATGTTTCGGTGTTTGCCCTGTGACGAAGGGAATATGACATCTCATCAAGATTGAGACGGCTCAGCAGCCTGTAAAGAGCTTCTGCTCCCATGTCGGCAATAAATTTGTCGGGATGATCATCGTCGAGGTACTGGTTCTCCTTAGGAAGAGATTCAGTTATCTCCAGGTACTCTTCCTCAGTAAGAAAATCATATAGTTTTACTCCATCGGCAGCTTTTATACCGGGATTAATAACAACATATCTTTCGTAATAAATAATTGAGTCGAGCTTTTTGGTCGGAAGTCCCAGCAGGTACCCGATTTTATTAGGAAGAGATCTGAAGTACCAGATATGAGCAACCGGAACGACAAGTGAAATATGTCCCATTCTTTCGCGGCGAACCTTCTTTTCCGTGACTTCAACACCGCAGCGGTCGCAGACGATACCCTTATAGCGGATTCTTTTATATTTTCCGCAGTGGCATTCATAGTCTTTTACCGGTCCGAATATTCTTTCGCAGAATAATCCGTCGCGCTCAGGTTTGTAGGTACGATAGTTTATTGTTTCAGGCTTCAGCACTTCACCGCTGGAACGATCGAGGATTTCCTCAGGAGAAGCAAGACCTATCGAGATCTTTGAGTAACTGGTTTTTGTTTTGTTATCTCTTCTGAATGACATATACTGAATTTTTTTAATTCATTAATAAAATAAGGAAAGAACACTTAATCGAGTATAATACTCAATCCCAGTCCTCTCAACTCGTGCAGCAGCACATTCAAGGATTCAGGGATACCGGCTTGTGGCATTGGTTCTCCCTTAACAATAGCTTCATAGGCTTTGGCACGGCCAACAACATCATCTGATTTTATTGTCAGAATCTCCTGGAGGATGTGTGCAGCGCCGAATGCTTCGAGTGCCCATACTTCCATTTCACCAAATCGCTGACCTCCGAACTGTGCCTTCCCGCCAAGCGGCTGCTGGGTAATGAGGGAATATGGTCCGATTGAACGTGCATGCATCTTATCGTCAACCATATGGCCCAGCTTAAGCATATAAATAATTCCGACAGTTGCCGGCTGGTCAAATCTTTCGCCCGTACCGCCATCATAAAGATAAGTTGTTCCATATCTTGGCAGACCTGCTTTTTCGGTATACTCTGTTATCTGGTCGATAGTAGCTCCATCGAAAATCGGAGTTGCGAACTGAAGCCCAAGCTTCTGTCCGGCCCAGCCAAGAACAGTTTCATAGATCTGGCCAAGGTTCATCCTCGAAGGCACACCAAGCGGGTTAAGTACAATGTCAACCGGAGTTCCGTCTTCAAGGAACGGCATATCTTCAGCACGAACAATCTTTGCCACGATACCTTTGTTCCCGTGACGTCCGGCCATCTTGTCGCCCACTTTAACTTTTCTCTTCTTGGCAATATATACTTTTGCGAGGCGTACAATACCTGCCGGCAGCTCATCGCCAATGGTAATATTGTATTTCTTCCTCTTATATACACCATCGAGCTCCTTATGCCTAATAATATAATTATGAAGGAGCAGTTTTATGCTGTCATTTTTCTTCTTGTCGGTGGTCCACTTGTTAGGGTTAACATTCAGAAAATCAACCTCCTGAAGTTGTTTCAGGGTAAATTTGCTTCCTTTGGGGATCACATCCACATTGAGATAATCTTTTACACCCTGCGAAGTTTTACCGTTCACAAGGATGAAAAGCTTGTCAACAAGCCTTGATTTGAGTTCCTCGACGTTCTTATTAAACTCATTCTCAATCTTGTCGATCATTGGTTTCTCGACTGCTTTTGCTTTCCTGTCCTTGACGGCCCTTGTGAAGAGTTTCTTATCAATTATGATACCTTCAAGTGAAGGTCCGGCCTTCAGAGATGCGTCTTTAACGTCGCCTGCCTTATCGCCGAAGATAGCACGAAGAAGCTTCTCTTCAGGAGAAGGATCTGATTCGCCTTTCGGAGTGATCTTTCCAATAAGTATATCGCCCGGCCTGATATGTGCGCCGATCCGTATAAGACCATTTTCATCAAGATTCTTGGTAGCTTCCTCGCTTACGTTCGGAATATCGGAAGTAAGCTCCTCGAGGCCTCGTTTTGTATCGCGCACTTCAAGAAGATACTCATCAATATGTACTGAAGTGAACATGTCTTCCTGAACTACCTTCTCTGAGATTACGATAGCATCCTCAAAGTTGTAACCTTTCCAGGGCATAAATGCAACCATAAGGTTCCTGCCGAGAGCCAGTTCACCTTTCTTGGTGCCATAGCCTTCGGTAAGCGGCTGTCCTTTTTTAACCTTCTCTCCTTTTTTGACAATAGGAATCAGGTTTATACAGGTATTCTGGTTTGTCTTTTTATATTTTGGAAGGACGTATCGTTTTGTATCATCATCAAAGCTGACAAACTTTTCTTCATCGGTCCGTGTATATCTAACTAAAATCTCGTTAGAGTCAACATACTCAACGACACCGTCACCTTCAGCCACGAAAAGAATGCGGCTGTCCTTGATAACCTGTGTTTCAAGTCCGGTTCCGACGATAGCTGCCTCCGGGTTTATAAGAGGAACAGCCTGGCGCATCATGTTTGATCCCATGAGTGCCCTGTTGGCATCGTCATGCTCGAGGAATGGAATAAGTGAAGCTGCGATAGATGCGATCTGGTTTGGAGCAACATCCATGAGGTCGATTTTAGTCACCTCTTCATAAGGGTAATCAGCTTCATACCTGCATTTTGCCCTCAGTTCTTCAAAATGACCGTCTTTTTTAAGTGGTGCATTTGCCTGGGCAATCATTTTCTCCTCTTCCTCTTCAGCGCTAAGCCATACTATTCCATCTTTTCCAAAATCGACCTGTGCGTTGTCTACTTTCAGATATGGTGTCTCGATAAAACCAAGATTATTGATTTTTGCATAGACGCAAAGCGATGAAATAAGACCGATGTTGGGGCCTTCCGGTGTTTCAATCGGACAGAGACGGCCGTAATGGGTATAGTGAACGTCCCTAACCTCAAAACCTGCTCTTTCGCGTGAAAGACCACCGGGTCCGAGAGCTGACAATCTGCGTTTATGCGTCATCTCAGCCAGCGGGTTGGTCTGGTCCATGAACTGCGAAAGCTGGTTGGTTCCGAAGAACGAATTTATGACTGATGAGAGTGTTTTTGAATTTATCAGGTCGACAGGTGTGAAAACCTCGTTGTCCCTGACGTTCATTCTTTCGCGGATGGTACGTGCCATACGTGCAAGACCAACTCCGAATTGTGCATAGAGCTGTTCTCCTACGGTCCGTACTCTCCTGTTACTCAGGTGGTCAATATCGTCGATATCGGTTTTTGAGTTGATAAGTTCAATCAGGTAACCGATGATTTTTATGATGTCTTCCCTTGTCAGGACCTTGACATTCATTTCGGTATTCAGACCAAGTTTCTTATTGATCCTGTAACGGCCAACCTCTCCAAGGTCATATCTCTTATCAGAGAAGAAAAGCTTGTCTATTACATCGCGTGCAGTAGCCTCATCGGGTGGTTCAGCGTTGCGAAGCTGGCGGTAGATATAGATTACTGCCTCTTTTTCGGAGTTGCAGGGATCTTTCTGAAGTGTATTATATATAATGGCGTAATCCGAAAGGTTTGTATCTTCCTTATGAAGGAGGATTGCCTTTGCTCCTGAATCGACAATAAGATCGACATGCTCAGGCTCAATGACAGTTTCCCTGTCGAGGATTACCTCATTTCTTTCAATTGAAACTACCTCACCGGTATCTTCATCAACAAAGTCTTCGACCCAGGTCTTCAGAACCCTGGCAGCCAGTTTGCGGCCCACGAGCTTTTTGACGCTGGTTTTTGAGACCTTATGTTCTTCAGCGAGGTTAAAAATTTCGAGTATCTCCTTGTCGCTTTCGAAACCGATAGCGCGCAGAAGAGTTGTTACAGGAAGTTTTTTCTTCCTGTCGATGTAAGCATACATCACGTTATTGATGTCGGTTGCAAACTCGATCCATGAACCCTTGAACGGGATTATCCTGGCTGAATAGAGTTTGGTTCCGTTGGCATGAATGCTCTGGCCGAAGAATACTCCGGGAGACCTGTGCAACTGTGAAACTACGACCCTCTCTGCACCGTTAATGACAAAAGTTGCGCGATCTGTCATGTAAGGAACGGTTCCCAGGTATACATCCTGGATCACCGTATCAAAATCCTCATGTTCAGGATCTGTGCAATAGAGTTTCAGCTTCGCTTTAAGAGGAACGCTGAAGGTAAGTCCGCGTTCGATACACTCTTCGATGGTGTAGCGCGGAGGGTCGATATAATAATCCAGAAATTCAAGAACGAAGTTGTTCCTTGTGTCAGTTATGGGGAAGTTTTCAGTAAAGACTTTAAAGAGTCCTTCCCTTTTCCTGTTCTCGGGAGTTGTTCCAAGCTGAAAAAACTCACTGAACGATTTCAACTGAATTTCCAGAAAATCAGGGTATTCAAGTTGGTTTTTCCTGGAGGCGAAACTTATTCTTTCGGTATTTTTTAAGGACATTTAGTAAAAGATTAAGTGAACTTACAATTTAAAGAACGAAAAGGCTTAGTCCCGGAAATCCGGGACTAAACCTGAAACCCAGCTTAGAGGTATAACTTATTTAAGTTCAACTTCAGCTCCTGCGTCAACTAATTGGTTTTTAATAGTTTCAGCTTCTTCTTTTGAAACACCTTCTTTAACAGGAGACGGAGCAGCATCAACTACTGCTTTAGCTTCCTTCAGTCCAAGACCGGTGATGTCTTTAACGAGTTTAACAATCTGTAATTTTTGTCCTCCGGCGTTTTTCAGAATAACATCGAATGTCGATTTCTCTTCAGCTTTAGGAGCATCGCTGCCTGCAGCCGGACCAGCCACTGCAACAGCTGCTGCAGCAGGTTCGATGCCATACTCTTCTTTAAGTATCGTTGCCAGTTCGTTCACTTCTTTCACAGACAGGTTAACCAGTTCTTCTGCAAATTTCTTAAGATCTGCCATTTCTATTGATTTTAATTGATTATACTATAATTAATTCTCTTTTTTTGAAAGTGTTTCAAGAACACCATGAATTTTATTTCCACCTGATTGCAAGGCTGATATAACGTTCTTAGCAGGAGACTGGAGCATGAAAATAATATCTCCGACGAGTTCCTGTCTGGTCTTGATGGAGATGAGTGCATCGAGCATATTCTCTCCGATAAAAATAGACTCCTGAACGTATGCGCCTTTAAGAACAGGCTTAACATGTTTCTTCCGAAACTCCCTGATAAGTTTAGCAGGACCATTTCCGGTGTTAGCGAACATGATGGATGTCGTACCTTTCAGAACCGGATATAGTTCCTCAAAGTTAACTTCAGACTGCTCAAGTGCTCTTTTGAGGAGAGTGTTCTTAACGACGATAAGCTTAATATCGTTCTCATAACATTTCCTTCTCAGGTCACTTGTATCAGCTGCATTAAGCTGAGCAGTATCAGTCAGATAAAAGTGACTGTACTCTTTTAATGTCTCAGCAAGGCTGTCTATGATAGTGTTTTTTTCTTCCCGTCTCATAATTTCTTTCTGATTTTTAACATAAAAACTTAATCATCAAGACCTTTAGGATCGATCTTAATACCTGGGCTCATAGTGCTTGAAAGGAACAGGCTACGAATGTAGGTTCCCTTGGCAGCAGCCGGTTTAAGCTTATTCACCATTGAGATGAACTCCTTGGCGTTGTCAGCGATCTTATTAGGTTCAAATGAGACTTTTCCGATAGAGGTATGAATGATTCCGCTTTTATCAACTTTGAAATCAATCTTACCCTGCTTCACTTCTTTAACAGCCTTACCAATTTCCATAGTAACGGTTCCGCTCTTCGGGTTAGGCATCAGTCCGCGGGGACCGAGTATTCTTCCGAGCTGACCGACTTTTCCCATAACGGATGGCATGGTTATGATCACATCCATATCTGTCCAGCCTCCCTTGATCTTTTCGATGAAATCGTCAAGACCAACGAAATCGGCTCCGGCTTCCTTTGCTTCAGCTTCCTTATCGGGAGAGCAGAGCACGAGTACACGTGTCTCTTTTCCTGTTCCGTGAGGAAGTGAAACCACGCCGCGAACCATCTGGTTGGATTTCCTTGGATCAATACCTAACCTTACATCCAGATCTATGGAAGCATCAAATTTTGTTGTGGTCATTTCCTTGACCAGAACAGATGCCTCTTTCAACGTATAGAGCTTATCCATATCGAGTTTCTCAATGGCAGCCTTACGGTTTTTGGTAAGTTTAGTCATTTTTCTCCTAGTTAAATTTTGTCCGGGAATTCACCTTTAAGGGTAATCCCCATACTTCTTGCGGTACCAGCTACCATCTTCATAGCAGACTCTACTTTAAAACAGTTCAAGTCTTCCATTTTATCCTTAGCAATTGCTTTTACCTGGTCCCATGTAACCTGAGCAACCTTCTCCCTGTTGGGTTCCTTGGAACCTTTTTTGGATTTGGCAGCCTCAAGAAGCTGGACAGCAACCGGTGGAGTTTTAGTTACAAAATCAAAAGTTTTGTCAACGTATACTGTAATTACAACCGGTATCACTTTTCCAGCTTTGTCCTGGGTCCTGGCATTAAATTGCTTGCAGAAATCCATAATATTCACACCTTTGGAGCCCAGTGCAGGCCCAACGGGTGGAGATGGATTAGCTCCTCCGCCACGAATCTGTAACTTTATCAGTCCAGCAACTTCTTTTGCCATAATTTAAAATTTGCGTGTTTATTGCGAGTATCTGACAGCTGTTCAGGAAGCATTTAAAATGATACGGCTGTCAATATCTTTATTTAATTTTCTTTTTCAACCTGCATAAAACTAAGCTCAAGCGGTGTTTTTCTTCCAAAGATCTTAACCATAACCTTAAGCTTTTTCTTTTCATCATTAACCTCTTCGATAATTCCGGTGAAGCTGTTGAATGGACCATCGATCACTTTCACAGATTCGCCCACGAAGAACGGAACATTCAATTCCTCATCGCTTGCATTGAGTTCGTCAACTTTCCCGAGGATCCTGTTGATCTCAGATTTTCTGAGAGGCATGGGTTCACCGTCCTTTGATCCGAGGAAACCGATAACATTTGGAACATTCCTCAGCAAGTGAGGGATTTCGCCTGTAAGAACGGCTTCCACCAAAACGTACCCGGGGAAGAATGTTCTTTCCTTGCTGATTTTCTTCCCTGATCTTATCTGGTAAACCTTTTCGGTAGGAATAAGAACCTGGGATATAAATTCTCCAAGTTTGAGCCGGACTATCTCGCTATCGATATATTCCTTGACTTTCTTCTCTTTTCCGCCGATAGCCCGAAGCACATACCATTTCTTTATGTTATCACTCATTGTAACCTTGTGAGGTTTAGTATAACAATTTGTACAAAGCATGCATTACCTTGCCGAATGAAAAATCCATCGCAGCAACGATAAGGGAGATTATCAGCGTAGCAACCATAACAAGCACGGCGCTGTTCTGAAGTTCACTCCAGGTCGGCCAGGTAACTTTATGGACGAGTTCTGTGAATGATTCCTGAAAATATCCTTTTATACCACTCATATCATTAAAATTTTTGCACGGGAGGAGAGACTCGAACTCCCGACACCTGGTTTTGGAGACCAGTGCTCTACCAACTGAGCTACACCCGTTTATTTCTTATGGCGTTGAATCACGATTTATTGTGATTCAACATCCATAAATATCCAAAACCTTTATTCAAGAATTTTCGTTACAGCACCGGCACCAACCGTTCTTCCGCCTTCGCGGATTGCAAAACGAAGTCCTACATTGATAGCAACCGGGTAAATAAGGTCAACTGTTATTGTGACATTATCGCCAGGCATTACCATTTCAGTTCCTTCAGGAAGAGTGATCTCACCGGTAATATCGAGTGTTCTGACGTAGAACTGAGGACGATATTTATTATGGAACGGCGTATGACGTCCACCTTCTTCTTTCTTAAGAACATATATTTCAGCTTCGATTTTGGTATGAGGTGTTATAGAACCTGGTTTAGCAAGTACCATTCCCCTTTTGATCTCTTTCTTGTCAACACCGCGGAGGAGAAGACCAACGTTATCGCCTGCTTCGCCCCTGTCGAGGATCTTGCGGAACATTTCAACACCTGTACATACTGTTTTGCGTTTTTCAGCAGCAAGGCCTATCATTTCAAGTTCGTCGCCAGTAAGGACAACTCCTGTTTCAATACGGCCTGTTGCAACTGTACCACGGCCTGTGATTGAGAATACGTCTTCAACCGGCATAAGAAATGGTTTCTCATTTTCGCGTTTAGGAATCGGGATATATGCATCAACTGCATCCATCAGTTCCATAACTTTTTCTTCCCACTTCGGTTCACCGTGCATTGCACCAAGTGCAGAGCCGCGGATCACAGGAGCATTGTCGCCGTCAAATTCGTAGAAATTGAGAAGATCACGTACTTCCATCTCAACCAGGTCAAGAAGTTCAGCGTCATCAACCAAATCCACTTTGTTCATAAACACAAGCACTTTGGGAACGTTAACCTGATGTGCAAGAAGGATATGTTCACGTGTCTGAGGCATTGGGCCGTCATCAGCAGCAACTACAAGAATCGCGCCATCCATCTGGGCTGCTCCTGTAACCATATTCTTGATATAGTCAGCGTGGCCGGGGCAGTCAACGTGCGCATAGTGACGGGCAGCTGTCTGATACTCAACGTGAGCAGTGTTAATAGTAATACCCCTTTCCTTTTCTTCGGGGGCATTATCGATTGAATCAAAATCCCTGATTTCAGAGAGACCCTTCTTGGCAAGTACCATAGTGATGGCTGCTGTAAGGGTGGTCTTACCATGGTCCACGTGACCGATTGTACCAATATTTACATGCGGTTTCGACCTGTCAAATTTTTCTTTTGCCATAACTCCAAGCGTATTAAATTTAAGTTTATTCTATCTTCAATTAAAAATCATTTTTACTGTTGAGCCGGAGGGGGGAATTGAACCCCCGACCCCTTCCTTACCAAGGAAGTGCTCTACCCCTGAGCTACTCTGGCATCAAAAAGTGAGCGGGAGACGGAGCTCGAATCCGCGACCCTTAGCTTGGAAGGCTAATGCTCTACCAACTGAGCTACTCCCGCCTGATATCGTCCAAAGAAGTCCAGAATCGTCTGTTGCCATTATGCATTCCGGACAGACATCTCCGTTAAAAGTGGGGAGAGCAGGATTCGAACCTACGAAGGCATTCGCCAGCAGATTTACAGTCTGCCCCAGTTGGCCACTTTGGTATCTCCCCTCTTGAAACTGAGTTTACTCCTAAGACACACATTTTCAACTCTTTCAAGAGCCGATGAAGGGATTCGAACCCCCGACCTGCAGATTACAAATCAGCTGCTCTGGCCAACTGAGCTACATCGGCAATTTAAAGAACGCACCATTGGGGCATATTTCACCCTTAAAAAACGGTGTGCAAATGTATGAATTTATATTTTATATTTCAAAATAATTCAAAATAATTTTGTGAACATGATTTTCAGGCACCTCTCTTCTTCTGTTTATGTCTGGTAATCTGCTTTTTAAGAGCCTCAATTGCATCATCCGTTGCCTCCTCAAAAGTCTTACTCTGTTTCCTGGCAAATAGGGGTCCACCTGATAGATCCAGCTTGATTTCGCTGATTTTGTTCTCACGATCCTGATCCTTGTCAAGCCTGAGAAATACCTCGGCATTAACAATATCCTCACCGTACTGGGTAAGCTTATCCAGTTTCTGATGAACAAAGTCGATTAGCTTTTTATCGGCGTCAAACCTCACTGAATGAATCTGAATGTTCATAGTAGTACCTCCTGTTTATTTGTTTAATATTTAAGCCCGTGGATGGGCCTGTTTATATATTTTCTTTAACTTTTCAAATGTATTATGTGTATAAACCTGTGTAGCTGAGAGACTTGCATGTCCAAGGAACTCTTTTATCACGTTCAAATCAGCCCCATGGTTCAGCATATGGGTAGCAAAAGTATGTCTCAGTATATGCGGACTTTTCTTTTCGATAGTTGTTACCATGGAAAGATATCTCGTTACTGTATTATAAACATATTTATCATATAATTTGTTCCCCTTGTCAGTTATAAAGAACCATTCTGAGCCATCCCCTGCCCCATTCTCATTTCTCATCTTCAGATACTCATCAAGTCTTACAGTGAATTCTTTTGTCAGAGGAATGATTCGCTGCTTGTTTCTCTTTCCTGTGACTTTTACCAGTCCTCCCCGGAGATCAACATCCGGTAGCCGGAGACCGATAAGCTCAGCCCTTCTCATGCCTGTAAGATAAAGCATCTCAATTATTGTCCGGTTCCTTATCCCTGCGAAATCAGTTCCAAAATCATTGCTGTCAAGAAGATTATCAAGGGCTTGTTCGCTCACAAATACTGGCAGGCTCTTTTTACGTTTCGGAAGCACTACCTTTTCAAGCGGATCGCCTTTGATTATGCCCTCTTTTCGCAGGTACCTGAAAAAAACCCTCAAACACGATATTTTCCTGTGAACACTTACCGGTTTTATGCCTCTATCCATCAGACTGACAATCCATGCCCTGATATGATGAGCGGTGATCTCACCCGGATGCGATGGCATATCATTCTCTGACAAGTAGGAAAAAAACTGATCCAGGTCGTTCTGGTATGACCTGATAGTATGCGGTGAATACCGCTTCTCGATCTGTAAATATTGTAAGAACGATTCCTTGAAACCCATGAAGGAACCCCCTTTACGGTTATGTTAAAAATTAATTGTCAGAAAGATCAGGTTACTCTTCGTTCTCCTGCAGCTTCTGAACGTACATGGCCTTCTTGATTTCTTCTCTCCGGCGTACTGAATGCTTGATAAAAGCCTGGCGTGACCTTAATTCGCGGATCACTCCTGTCTTCTCGAATTTCCTTTTGAACTTCTTTAAAGCTCTTTCAATGTTTTCGCCTTCTTTTAATGGTACAATAATCATACTAAAATTCTGTTTTAAACGAGGCGCAAAGATAGAAATAGAAAAATTCTTTCCAAAACATTTAAGGGAATAAATTATCCATAACGTTTAATTTTTGATAATTAACTATTCATTATTGTTCTATAATCGCAGAATTTGGAATAATTAAAGATACAGAATTCTAACGGAGAATCAAAATCCGGAGAGTTAAAAATTAGTTAAATAACTCAAGTTGCTAGTTTTAAGAAAAGGGAAGATTTAAGAACAAGGAACAAGGATTTTTGATTTAAGAAGAAAGGACTCATTTTGTTATACTATTGATAATCAGTATTATATGTATTTAACTTCTTAATTCTAAAATCGTTAATCATCATTCGTTCATCAGATTTTTAATGAAAACTTAATAAGTAGCAACTTAGGTTAAATAGATACTTCACCTCACCCTTTAAAGATTATACTTTCTGCCTCCCCTTCAAAGGGGGAGATCATCTTCCAAACTCCAGATATACTCTTACCTTCTTTGCCTTTTCCGGCGTAAGGATTTTGTTTTTAACCAGTTCGTCAAGGTTCTCAATCCTGCCTTGCAGTTCCCTGTATTTCAGAATCATGGTTACATCATATTTCTCCAGATAAGGCATCCTGATAAGACGTTTAAAATCGGCACTATTCGGATTAATCTTTATCACTTTGGATGAGTCTGCCCTTACTCTTTTTGAGACGATGTTAAATGTTGAATCTGAAAGGCCATACACTTCCCTGAGCTGACCGACAGATGCAAATCCTCCAAGGAGGTTCCGGTATTTAATAATTCTTCTGGCCAGAACAGGCCCTATTCCGGGGAGTCCCTCAAGAGATGCGGAATCACAGGCATTGAGTTCCAGAGCCTGTCTCTGTTTTACTGGCATCTTCTGCCTTACTACTTGCCTGGCATTAGCGCCATTATTTAATACCCTGAGAGAATCTTCCCCGGAAAAGTCCGATTCAAGAGATACAACTTTAGTCTCATGCCGGCTTTCAGGAACCACATACCTTGCGCTTATTACAACCACTATCGATAGCATCAGAATGAAAGAGGCTCTTCTTTCCCTGCGGCTATAGCCTAACCAGTTCTTTATTGGCTCAAATGATAAAGGTTTCATAAAATAGCAACGAGACAACTGCAATTTACGAATTACCTTGAATTTTAGAGGAAAAAGAGTAAGTTTTTTTCGTCTCCCGGGTCAGAAGGGATAGCCAATGGCGACAACAATGGCAAAATCTTTTTTGAAACTATAAGGTCTGTTCATTATAATCCACTTCGATCCATAATTTAGCCACGGATCCCGGAGCTTTATGCCAAGATCTGCTCTCATAAGGAAAAAACTGAAATCAAATCTCAAACCTGTCCCCGTGCCAATGGCAATATCCTTATAGAATGAATTAATTTTAAACTGTGAACCAGGACGAGCAGCATCATAATTAAATGACCAGATGTTTCCTGCATCAAGGAACAGAGCACCTTCAAGTACCCAGAACAATTTGAACCTGTATTCAGTATTAGCTTCTATTTTGATATCAGCTGTCTGGTTCAGAAATCTCTTATTAGAAGGTGCATATGGGAATTTTGTCGCGATAGGAACATATGATCCCGGCCCGAGTGTACGTACCTGCCATGCTCTGATACCATTTGCCCCTCCCCCGAAGTATTGCTTTTCAAAGGGTATGGCCTGTGAATTGCCATAAGGGATACCCGCACCGACAAAGCCTCTGTACACAATTGAACTTACATCATTGATCTTGGTAGTGTACCTCATATCAATATCTGCCCGTATATATTGAGCGAACGGCTGACCAAAAATATAGTAACTATCCTGTGTTTTTTTGGCTCCGGCCAGTTTGCTTGCAAGGGCAGGCAGGTTCCCTGCCATCTCGGCGTTGACCCTTATAAACCAGTAATCCCTCTTGTTCTTTATCTTCTGATTGTTGAAGATGAATGAATAGCTGCCACCGAGAATCAAGACATCCATGTAACTGGAAGAAAGGTACGATGATGAATCTAAATATGCCTGAAAATCAGGGCTAATCCGAAGTAAATTGATAAAGTTAAGCTGTACAGGATTTACAATATGTGTATTGAATGAATTTCCATTCCAGGTATAGCCAAATGTAGCGTTGGCCATGTTCCTTTTATAGAAAGGCATATTCTGGTAATCAAATGCTAGCAGGATAGTCGTCGAGGGATTATATTTCTTTATAAAGCCCTCTGTCTGAAGGAACGGCACCAGGAATTTCGGGAATCTCAGGCTGGTCTCAATTCCATATTCCTCCGACCCGCTCAGTGTGTCCTGTGTGTAGGCTTCATATGCACCTCTCAGTTTAAGATTGAACAGCTCAGCTCCATGAAGCAGGTTTTTATTCTGATAAATCAGGTTCACTGCACCGCCAGGGCTGCCGGCGGTATTGGTTCCTTCAAGTTCAATCTTGAAGGATTGCTTGCTCAGAAGTGTAAGCTGAACCGTGCAATCAAGGCTTAGAACAGATCCTGCAGCCGCATCCGGGTCAGACACATCAGTGTAATAAATATTGACCAGCCGGTATGTCTTTAATGCAAGCAGGTGAGACTGCGTCTGTTCCGTATTTGTGACATTATAGTTCGCTTCCGGTTTAAGGTAAAGTGATTGAATAATCAGGTCATATTTAATTTCTGGTCTTTTTTGAGGAGAAATGAAATAATATCCTTTATAATAGACAGTGTCCAGACTATTCAGGTAATTCTCTCCGCCTGCAAGGGCATCCTTAGGAACAAAATCAGGGTAGATGTATATATTCCTGACAGCGTAAATAGAATGGGGTACCTTCCTGATAATATTATTTGCATCTGGCTTAGTGAACTCCTTTATCTTATAGAAAATATCCACCTGCCTTTTTCCTAAAGTACTATCGACACTGAATGAGATATGGTCACCCGAGAAGGAATAAAATCCTTTATCCCTGATATAATGCACAAATCTTGATCTTTCAGCCGTCAGCACATCCACATCATAAGGCTTTCCTCTTTCAATCATGCAGTTTACCGAATCAAAATAGAAGTACTTCTTAATATTAGTGTCGGCAATTTCATAAAATAAGTTCCTGATCGTGTAGGGTGTTTTCAGATCAACATTGTAGAACACTTTTGTTTTTTGGTTTTCAGTCTTAATAGTCTCTATCACATGGCTGTCAAAATATCCTTTCGAAGCGATGTACGACTGAACCTGATCTTTTGATTTTTCGGTTGAATAAGAGTCAAAGATGACCGGCTCCTCGCCTATTTCCCTCAACCATTTGTGAGGCCATCGGTCTTTTTTGATATTTGAGAGATTATAAAGCCACAGATGAAACTTCGCTCCGAAAATCCTTTTGTTGGGTTTCTGCTTTATATACGGCCACAGTTCCTCTTTCTTTATTCCGGCATTATTTATTACAATATGTGTTTCATCGAGAAGCGTTTCATCTTTAGGCACATATTTAGTTGGATTACAAGAGGAAAAAATAAGGATCGCTATAGAAAAAAAAAGGATGGCCTCAGGGGAAGAAATATTTTTATTTGATATATATTTTTCCAAATTTTGTATGAAAAGTGTAACGCAAATATATTAATAATAATATTTAATCTTCTACTTTGGATATTACCCCCTTTCCCGTTTCCCCCAAGGGCGAAAAGGTCCACCCGCAGGCTGGGGGTTAAACAAGTAATCTGAATATCTAAAACTGTATAAATCTATTTCAACGAAATGATAAGCAGGAATAAAGCAGCCTACATAATTACCCTCCAGAAAAAGAAGGTCAGGGATGAAGAGAAGTTATTCGTAATTGAAGGTGATAAGATTATCAGGGAATTTCTTGAAGCAAATGCAAAAGTGAGAATACTTATTGCATTGCCGGAATTTCTGAACTCCCTCCCAGTGTTTCACAAGCAGGGAATAGGTGAGATCATACCAGCGACAAACGATGACCTTAAAAAGGTAAGTTCACTAAAAACTCCTCATAATGCCCTGGCAATCATTGAGATGACCGAACCAGTAAGAGATCCGGCTGATCTAAGCAAGGGATTGACCATTGCCCTCGATTGCGTCCAGGACCCGGGAAACCTTGGCACAATAATCAGATCTGCCGCATGGTTCGGAATAAATAATATCTACTGCTCGGAAGATTGTACCGATATCTATAATCCGAAGGTTATACAGGCCAGCATGGGAGCGATTCTGCATGTAAATGTGATTTACACATTTTTGCCTGAATTATTGGAAAGAGCCAGGGACTCCAGTGTGAAAATATACGGCGCCATGCTTGAGGGTGAATCAATATATTCATATAAGCTCGGATCATCCGGGATCATTTTGCTCGGTAACGAATCAAAAGGCATTTCTGAAGAGCTGCTGCCCTATATAAGTGACAGGATAATGATTCCAAAGCGGACCGATGCACAGCAAGGTATAGATTCTCTTAACGTAAGCATGGCAGCTTCCGTTATCCTTTCAGAATTTACAAGAGGAAGGGGAAGGGTACATTAAGACTGGTGCATCAGAGATCTTTCAATATATATACGGGATGATTCTTTTTGTTTTCCGCATATAAACTTTATACATTTCCCCAAATCCTTCTTCAAGCAATTTTTCTTCAACATGAATCCTGTAAAGAATTGCTATGATCATAGGTAGAACAACCACGAGGAAAGATCTCAGACTGTCCATCGCTACTGACTCTCCAGCCATGATAAGTAAAAGGCCGAGATAGCTGGGGTGCCTTATTATCCTGTATAAACCGTCTGTCTTCAGCTCATGAGCCTTGCTTATGGCAACATCCACGGTAAAGGCTTTCTTTAACTGAATTATTGATGTCCAGCGAATTATCAACCCTGTTACAAGCACGAGCAAACCTGTCAGAGCCAAAAGATAATCCGCAGTTTTCCATATACCGTAATTTGCCATGCGGAATCCCATCATGAAGCTGATTGTAATTATTATCCAGAAAATGATCAGTGAACCTTTGTCTTTTTGCCTTGCTGAAGATTTTCGGCTTGAACGTTTTGTTACCATAAGAATCATTTCCGAGAGGAAAAAGATAATGGAAAAGCAAATCGCAATTTTAATAAGTATCGGCATAGTTTCAATAATTATTATTTATAAACCAATTTCCACAAATACTATAAGATGTCCATTGTAATGGACATCATTTGGTTATTTTTACTCTTGCTGACCACCCATATGATGTCGGTGTTGAAATGCCCATTTTCTTTACCTTAGGATTCATAGGCTGCAAAATTGTTGAAGGTTCTGACCTGTCGACCCTGATCATAAAATCAGGTACTTTATCCATATTGTAATCAATGGTATCAATTATTACTTCGGGTATCTTTCCTCTCCAGTCTATCTGAACAAATCCATTGTTCCTTTCCCTTAACAGGCCGTCAAAGACAGGTTTCCTTATAACCAGTGTACAACTTTCCATTACTATTTGCTCGGATACCTCGCCACCAGTAAAATTTGGATTGATTTTCATAAACGGGAGCTTTGCTACACCTGATGAAAAAGAATTCAATCCCGGGAAGAGTATTATAATCAGGATCAGACAAAGAATTGCCCAGAGTATACCAGCAGTTATTTTTATTTTTTTCATAATGAAATTAATTTAAATAGGGATCTTTTTATTAATAAATCTGAAAATGAAAAATCTTTAATAATGCATTCATATTCAAATATTTATATTTCTCAGCCATGAAACCCCCTTTCCCGTTTCCCCCAAGGGGGAAAGCTCATGTGGTGCTCCTTCCCCCCTGGTGGAAGGCCGGGATGGGGGTCCGAGTCTATCAATAAACTTCTGCATTACTAATTTCCATTTATGAAATTCAGATAAAAAGGTTAAAAATGCTTTTTAAAACGGTAATTATTGAACCTGAAGAAAAGAGAGCTATAAAAAAGAAAGAGGTAAAGAGGAAGATATTTCTTGAAAATTTCTTCATGCTCCCTGCAGGTATTCCTTTAATGCCATAATGGATCGCTTTCTTTGAACAGGCATCAACACATTTACCGCATTTACTGCAAAATACTGAAACGTTCCCGCTTTTAACATCCTCAGGGGTAAGGGCAAAAAGAGGACATACTTCCACACACTTGAAGCACTCATTACAGGCTTTTTTGTCAATTTTCACCGTAAATGGTGTTATCTTGTTCGACAGGCTATTAATGGCACCTAGCGGGCAAAGAAAACTGCACTGGGTTCTTTTCCGGGTCAATGCAGGAAGAATTACTACAAGACCTCCGAAAAGCGATATAAAAACACCGGCCTTGGCGGCAGATTCCATGCTGGTAACCTGTTCGAATTCTGTGACAGCTTTAAAGGGGCAAATCCAACTGCAATAAGTTGGAGTCAGTGAAAGTGCGGCAGTTATAGCCACCATGAGAAGAACTGCAAAAGGCAGCCACTTCCAGTAATCACTTATCTTTTTTATTACCGGCTTCTTCCTTAATCTTGAAAATCCATCGTCCCACCCGCCATAAAAGCAGCCCCAGCTGCAGAATCCGCGGCCGAGGACAAGAGTTGCGACCAGCCAGAGCACTACCATTGATGAAATATTAGCAAATCCGCCAAGGATCGTCCCGGGGAAAATAATCGATTTTGTAAATGCCGCAGGAAGGATCATCATAGGTATTACAAGATGACAGAAAGGAATCTTACATTCTACAATGTCAGCCTGTGAGAATGACATTGAATGCCTGATCTCAAGCATGTTCCTGATAAGGGTAAATGAAAGCGAAAGAGCAAAGACTATGAAGATTATAGCCCTGAATTTATCGGTCTTACCAGTGTAATGCATCAGGAAATAGAGAATATTCATCCCCAGAAAAGTCACCAGTATGGCCAGTGTTCCTGCAGGATCGGAAAAATCAGGCTTGCCTCCTGTGATAAAGACAAATGTTATTAAAAACATCGGCAGCGCGTAAAGTAACGATTTTCCGAAAGATTTTTTCATACTTAGATTCTTGACTGTTTCATCCATTTATTATTCCTCCGATTAAGTTTGTAATACCTTTAATAATGAATATGATACCTGCAAGACCGGTAGCCAGGGTTCCAATTGTTTCAAATACTTTCTTCTTCCTGAACCGCCCGGCAAGAGGCAATGGAAGAAAATATAAAGATGAACCTGCAAAGAAGCCGAGGAAAGCAAGGTAACTTTGAGTTATAGTGCCTTGTGTTGCACTTTTGGTAAGTATTAGCAAGAGTGCGGGACAAAAACCCAGGCTGTTAACCACGCCAAGAAAAACCGGAACCAGTTTTTTGTTATTTACCATGGTTACAATTTTTGCAGGACAGTCAGGCTTGCGGTTCCTTCCGACGCTGTACCATATAAGCATTACAGCAAATAAAATGTATAGTATCCCTGAAATATAGTTTCTGAATATTGCCGATGTGAAAATTGTCTTCCCGAAATACCAGACAAGAGTTGCCAGCAGGAAATAAACAATAAGCCGTGTCAGCAGGAAAAAGGAGAAATCCGTAATGATTTTCCTGGTACCAGCCGATCCTGCCATCAGGTAGGGGAAAAATACCATTCCGCAGGTTAACAGACATGTGGATCCGCTGCTCAGGCCAAGAATAAATGTATCAAGCATCTTTTCTTTTTCTGGCAAATATATTTCTGTACCATAGCTGCTGCAAGAGAATTGTGGCCAGTTACATGTAATTGTGATAAGAGGATAAACCAGAGTGGTGTTCTGCTAAGAATAGGGACAAAAGGATACAAGCAATATCTATCCGGAAACCAGTATAAGCTTATTATTTCCCGGCAAGCAATGAGGCTTTTGACCTGGAGACAGGAATTACTTCATCAGTGTGAAGCAGTTTTATCTTCATATTCTGGCTGTGTCCGGCAATTCTGTCTATAAAATCAAGATTTACGATATAACATTTATGGCACCTTATAAAACCGGTATTTTTTCTGAGCTCATATTCTGCCGATTTCAGAGTACCGCGTATTGTCACCTTGTTAATTACATTATCCTTTAGCATTACGATTGTAACGTAATTATCATTTGAGCAGAGATAGATGATGGATTTTGGATTGATCCTTAAATCATTCTTCTCATTACCGGCAGTGATCCTTACCTCTTCTTCCCAGGTTAGTTTCTCCTGAGGTATATCTGCTTCCTTCAATGCATTCCTGTACATTTTATTGTAAACCATTATATGAGAGATGGTAACAGGAATAATTCCTACCAGGATCGCAGTCCAGATTGAGTACAGGAGGTATTTAGGAACAATAGGGATATGAAAGATGATAACGATATAGAAATAATTTGCAGCTCCGATACTCGATGCAATAATGACATCCCATATTATATCTTTCCCCAATGTCCATTTTTCGCTGATTACCAATGGCTCTATCAGGAACTTGAATACCAGAAGGACGAATGAAGTGATCACCCCAAAACCCATCGTTATGAATAGCTGGCTCACTACTGGTATGATGGTGCTCACGCCGAATGGCTTGAAAAGATATAGGAACAGGAATATGAACAATCCAAAAAAGAGGATAGTGTATAATTTACTCTTCTTTGTGCCAGTTTCCCTGTATGGTTGTCTGAAAGGATTACTCATGTTCTCTAATAATCAGAACAAAACTATTCATTATTTAACAATTAAGAAAAACTGATTGTGAAACTCCGACAGGATGATCCAGAAGAAAGAAACTATTTCGCCTTTATTTTTGCAGCAATAGCTTCAGCAGCTCTCATCCCGTCGACGGCAGAAGAAACAATACCTCCCGCATAGCCGGAACCTTCACCGCATGGGTATAAACCTTTGATTTTAACATGTTCGAGAGTTATCGGGTCCCGAGGGATTCTGACCGGAGAGGAGGTGCGGGATTCTATTGCCACAACTACAGCTTCATTTGTAAGGTATCCTTTCATTAATGATCCGAACAACCGGAATCCGCCCCTGAGTTTTTTTCCAATGGTTCCCGGCAGCCAGCTGTGAAGAGGCGAAGAGGTTACTCCGGGGAAATATGACACTTTCGGCAACGAAGCTGATGCAGTTCCAGCCACAAAATCTGTAAGTCTCTGAGCAGGCGCTCTCTGAGTATGTCCACCGTTCTTCCATGCCTCCCTTTCGAGATATTTCTGAAATTCAATGCCTGCGAGTTCCTTATATTCTGAGTATTTCTGAAGGTCTTCAGGTCTGACCTCTACCACAATACCTGAATTGGCGTATGGGGAATTTCTTCCTGAGGGAGACATGCCGTTCACCACAATCTCTTCCTGAGAAGTTGCAGAGGGCACAATAAAACCACCAGGACACATGCAGAATGAATAAACCCCTCTCCCTTCTATCTGTCTGACAAGATTATAAGATGCAGCAGGCAAATATTCGCCCCGGGGATTTCCATGATACTGGATCTGGTCTATCAGATCCTGGGGATGCTCCACCCTGACACCTACTGCAAATGATTTCATTTCAAGGGTCACTTTATGCTTAATGCATATTTCGTAAATATCTCTTGCAGAATGACCTGTTGCAAGAATGACATAAGGCGATGTAAATTTCTCATTGCCTGTTGTTACAACTCCTTTTACCTTATCGCCTTCAATTATCAGATCAGATACTTTTTTCTCCAGAAGGAAGATGCCTCCGGCATCCATTATAGTTTTTCTGATTCCCGAAATTATTCCTGGAAGTTTATCTGTACCCAGATGAGGGTGCGCTTCATACAATATATTCTCATTTGCGCCATGAAGACAAAGCAGCTCAAGAACCCGTGAATTGTCTCCCTTTTTCTTTGATCTTGTATAAAGTTTCCCGTCAGAATATGTGCCTGCACCACCTTCTCCAAAACAATAATTACTATCAGGATCGACAATCTGTTCCCGGCTTATTTTAGCAATATCTGTTTTACGGGATGAAACATCACGGCCTCTTTCAATAATCACAGGCCGGATTCCAAGCTCGATCAGCCTCAATGCCGCAAATAATCCTGCCGGTCCTGCTCCAACAATAATCACCTCTTGTTGTCGCGAAACTTCTGTTGGAACATAAGGATTTAATAATGGAGGGGTTTCATTGCCTGAAAAAACATCGACTGTAAGGTTTATCCTGATACTCTTTTTCCTGGCATCGACCGAACGTTTTATTACCCGGATTGAAGAAATATCTGAGGGATTCAGTTTTGTAAGGGTACCTGAGATCTTAAGAATGGTCCTTTCGTCGGCTGCAGCCGCAGGACTAAGATTCAGCTGAACTTGTTTTGGCATTTCTATTCAAAATGAAAAGCAAGAACCCATATCTGCGATTTCATCTTCTCAATGGCATTGCAGTACTGCGCATAACCGGCGGGAGCATCCCTGACAATAATATTGCGAAGCCCGTTTGACATCTTCAGCTCCACTGATAGCTTGAAATAGGTCAGATAAAAGTCAAGTCCTGCCCCCATCTCATAATACAGATCAGGTCGCTTGATCCTGATATAAACGGGTCTCTCTTCAGGAATGATCTCCTTTTTACCAGCAAGGTCGTATCGATAATTCAATCCTGCTACCACATATGGCCTCACATTATTGAGCCTGTTGCCCTTGTATTTAAGCAGCAGTGGAAATTCAAGGAACGATGATTCAAGCCGTTGCTGTCCATTGTAAAGCACCTGGTTTTTATAGTACCTTATGTTTCTCTGTCCAAACGAAACGCCCGGAAGAAACCTTATATCAAGATGTTTTGATGGACGAAGGTCAGTGACTATCTGGATATTTATCCCGGGATTGAGTCTGGAAACCTCAGGATAGAGAGAATCGGTCTTCAGATATACCTCAGAAGGTGTAATATCAAAATCCATTGTATTGAATCCAAGGCTGAAACCAAAATGAAGAAGCTTTTCATCGTACCATGATTCGTTCTTGGGTTTCTGCTTTTGTCCCCACAGATTACAATTGATCAAAAGGAAAATCAGTGTAAAGAATATATATACCGGTCTCTTTCTCAAAGCTCTTTCAGTGGTTTTTCGTGCACAAGATAATAAACTGCTATTAATAATAATTATTGCCTTTTATAAATTAAACCTGTATAGATGCTGGCAACACCCCAGGTAAGTCTTTCCTGTTTCACGTCACTGAATCCTGCTCTTATGAGCATTTCAATGAATTTCTCATTTTCCGGGAATTGCATAACTGTTTCAGGCAGGTACCTGTAGGCTCTCCCGTTTTTTGAGAATATTCTTCCAAGGAACGGCAAAATATTCAGGAAATAGAATCTATAGACCTGGCTGAAAGGAAATTTTGACGGCCTTGAAAATTCAAGAACCATTATAAGTCCTCCGTCTCTTAAAACCCTTCCCATCTCGGTTAGTCCTGCAAGCGGATCTGCAAAGTTCCTTACTCCGAAAGCTGACATTGCCACATCGAAGCTTTTATCGGGGAATAAAATATTCTCAGAGTCACCTGCAAGCAGTTCAATCTTTTCCGAAAAGCCAAGCTTCAATACTTTTTCCCTACCCGCTTCGAGCATCTTTTCAGAAATATCAATACCGGTTATATGCGAAGGATCAAGCTTCATTGCAGCAATTGCAAGGTCGGCGGTGCCTGTTGCAACATCCAAAATATCAGGGTTCTTGTGTGTCCTGGAAATGATCCTGACAGCTTTTTTCCTCCATAACCTGTCAACTCCGAATGAGAGGAAATGATTGAGAAAATCATACTTTGGGGCAATGTCATCGAACATAGTCCCTACAGCAGCTTTCTTATCGTTGAGAGGTGTTGTTTGCTGATTTTCCATGGGAAATGCAAAGATAATAAAATTAATGCGAGCCTTATCTCCAGTGATAGAGTAAGGCTGATTAGCCCAATAAAAATTAATTCCTATTTTTACGAAGTCCTAATCTGAAAAAACATCATGGGAAAAATCATTATGATCACGGGCGCAACGGCGGGCTTTGGCCGGGCTACAGCAATGAAATTCGCACAGAACGGTTATGATGTTATTATTACCGGACGAAGGAAAGAGAGGCTGAATGAGCTCGGGAAAGAGCTTTCAAAATATAAGGCAAAAGTATTGCAGCTTAATTTCGACGTGAGAAAGAACAGCGATGTCGTAAAAACAATTAACAATCTCTCCGATGAGTGGAAGAAGATTGACATCCTGGTAAATAATGCCGGTCTGGCTGCAGGACTGGAGCATGTAAACGATGGTAACATTGATGACTGGGACAGGATGATAGATACTAATATAAAAGGTTTATTATATGTCACCAGGGCAGTCTCCCCGCTGATGGTTGCCAGGAACACAGGTCATATCTTCAACATAGGATCAATAGCTGGTAAATGTGCTTACGAAAACGGAAATGTATATTGCGCTACAAAATCTGCAGTCGATTCACTTACCAGGTCGATGAGAATAGATTTGCTGAAGCACAATATTAAGGTCACCCAGATTGCTCCGGGAATGGCTGAGACAGAATTCTCTCTTGTCAGGTTTCATGGCGATGAGGAAAAGGCCAGTGCAGTCTACAAGGGAATAAATGCCTTGAAAGCAGAAGATATCGCCGATGCAATTTATTATTGCGCAACCCTTCCACCCCATGTCTGCATTAATGACCTGGTAATTACACCGACACAGCAGGCCGATGTTTTTTATAATGTGAGAAAGGCGTAAAAGAATGAGGGGGAGAAATGGAGAGGGGGAGAGTGGGAGAAAGACAAAAGACAAAAGACAAAAGACAAAAGAAATAAGACTGCACGATCGCACGAATGCAAAAAATAATTAGGAATATGTATACATACAAATACCTTTTTGATTTTACGAAAACTATTTTCCTGAAGATGGGATGCAGCGAGCATGATTCTGATGTTATTGCTGAAGTGTTTCTTGCAGCAGAGATGAGGGACCAGGCTTCGCATGGCATGATAAGGATAAAAGATTATTATGAGCTCTGGAAAGCTGGCAGGATAAATGTAAATCCAGATATCAGGATTGTTCATGAATCGCCAAGCACCGCAGTTGTTGATGGTGATAATGCTGTGGGGATGGTTACTGCAAGGAAGTCAATGGAGACAGCTATCGCAAAAGCGGAAAAAGCAGGTACGGGATGGGCGGCAGCACGCAACTCAAATCATTTCGGAATAGCCGGTTATTATGCAATGATGGCTCTTAAGCATGACATGATAGGTATCTGCCTCACCAATGCCAATCCGCTCGTAGCCCCAACATTTTCGATAAGCAGGATGATGGGTACAAATCCTATTGCAGTTGCAATTCCTGCAGGCAGCCAGCCTCCTTTTATCGCCGATTTTGCTACAACGCCTATTGCCAGGGGAAAGCTTGCCGTGGCTGAAAAAAAAGGAGAAAAAGTTGCACTGGGATTTGTCCAGGATAAAACGGGTATTCCATCAGACGATCCGACGATTCTGAAAAGAGGCGGATCAATGCTCACTCTCGGGGGCGACAGGTTGCATGGCAGTCACAAGGGTTATTGTCTTTCAGCTATAGTCGATATCTTTTCAGCAGTTTTCAGCGGCGCCAATTTCGGCCCGTTCGTTCCTCCAAGCGTGGCTTATCTGCCTCTGCTTGAAAAGAAAGTCGGTGAAGGAACAGGACATTTCTTCGGAGCGATGAGAATCGATGCCTTCCAGCCGGCAAACCATTTCAAAGCTAAAATGGACGAATGGATCACTACATTCCGCACCGCAAAACCTGCTGAGGGCCAGGAAAGAGTGCTGATACCCGGAGATCCTGAAAGAGAAGCAGAAGAAAGGATATTAAAAGAGGGCATCTCATTAGTTCCTGCTATTAAGGATGATCTTATCAAAATTGCAGCAGAGATGGGAATTGAGTTTAAATGATTTCTTTGATCTCTGTGGCTCTCTGTGACTTCTCAGTGTTTCTCTGTGTAACTTAAAAAAATAAAGAACTTACACAGAGTTCCACAGAGCAAGTATTTTTTCTTGTTTAGTTTATTAGCATTTGTCTCTCTTTTATCTGCCCCCTATCCCCCTGAAGGGGGGTAATTTCCGGTCGTATATCTTTTTTTCTTAAACATTGGAGGTCAGCCCCCCTTTTGGGGGGGTTGGAGTGTTATAATTACTGATTCATAAAGCCTTGATCTTTAAGTACCTGTAGAAGTGTTTTTGAAAAGTATACATTATCTTCCTTCTTGTACCGCACATCAGTAAACACTTGTGCAAGTGTTCCCTTGTTATTTTCTTTAATGAACTGATGGGAATCTTTTCTTCCCTCCTTCTCGCTATAAAATCTGTCAATATCTTCTGCTAAATAATCTTTATACGTTTCATGATGTATCACTGCGTCGAGAGGCAGCCGGTCGACCTTATCAGGTTTTTCTGCCGGCCATCCGATCGTTACTGTTGTCACAGGAACAACTCCTGCAGGAAGCTTTAGTACCTCGATGATTTTATGCGTCATATAGGTGGTTGTTCCAAGGTAACATATCCCTAGTCCTTCTGCTTCAGCAGCTATGCACACAGTCTGGGCTACAAGCAGAGCATCGATGGCTGCAGTGAAAAAGGAAAGAAAATTGTCATATCCGGGTTCAGCATTTCTAATCCTGCACCATTTCGAGAACCTGTTAAAGTCAGCACAGAATGTTAGCACAACAGGTGCTTCAGTAATCATTTTCTGATTGAAATGGCAGGGCGCCAACTCTCTTTTCTTTTCATCATCACGTGTTATAATGATACTGTAAACCTGCATATTCCCTGTAGTTGAGGCACGGCAGCCTTTTAAAAGAATATCATTCAGAAGCTCATTAGTTAACGGCTTTTCGTTGTATTTGCGAATGCTTCTTCTGTCAAGAAGGATATTTGAAATATTTTTCATATCAGAGTCTATATATTACAAAGAAAACAAAATCGGATGAAAGGTGCTGACACCTGATTAAGGATTTTTAACCGCAAGAGAAATTTAATGAAAGAAGGCTGAAAATTAATTGGTTTTTATACCGGAATTTGCTAACCTTGTTTGGAAATAATAAGCCGGATAAAATCAATAAGTGTAGTAAATACACTTTAAATTATAAAGCTATCATGAAGAAAACTTTTTGTGCTTTTCTCTTCATCCTGACCACAGCTTTAATAAATGGCCAGATGAAGCCTGAAGAGACCGAAGACTGGTCAAGGAAACCTGCGATTATTACCCCTGGAAAAATGAATCAGCCGCCATCAGATGCAATTGTGCTTTATGGAGGTGCAAAGGATATCGTAAACTGGGTCGCTGATAACGGGACAACTGCAAAATGGATCGCTGACTCGGTTCTGACAGTTGTTCCAAAGGCAGGTAGTATAAAAACTGTAAGATCATTTGGCGATTGTCAGCTTCACATTGAATGGAGAACTCCGGCAGTTGTTTCAGGCACCAGCCAGGGACGCGGCAACAGTGGCATATTCCTGATGGGCCTCTATGAATTGCAGGTGCTCGACTCCTATAACAACGAAACATATTCTAATGGACAGGCAGGATCAATTTATAAACAGCATATCCCTCTTGTCAATGCATCCCTGGGGCCCGGTCAGTGGCAGCGGTACGATGTGATTTTCACAGCCCCAAAGTTCAATACTGAAGGAGAAGTGCTTGAGCCGGCAATATTTACCGTTTTTCATAACGGTGTTCTTATCCAGAATCATGTATTGCTGAAAGGTCCGACTGAATATATAGGTATACCGGTCTATAAGGCTCATGAAGAGAAGCTTCCGCTTATGCTCCAGGATCATGGAAATCCAGTGTCGTATCGCAATATATGGATCAGAGAACTTTAACCCGGTGACCGGTAACCGGTGACCGGCTTTGATAACTAATACACGCGCTTAAAGATTAATCATATGGGCAGACCAGTAACATTATTCACAGGCCAGTGGGCCGATCTTCCGCTTGAAAAAGTATGCCGGAAAGCAAAAGCTTTTGGTTATGACGGACTTGAGCTGGCATGCTGGGGCGATCATTTCGAAGTCAGCAAAGCGAATGATGCCTACTGCAGGGCAAAACGCAAGCTCCTGGACAAGTACGGACTGAAAGTTTTTTCAATCTCCAATCACCTTGTCGGGCAGGCAGTTGCAGATCGTATTGATGAGCGCCACAAGGCAATTCTTCCGGGATATGTCTGGGGCGACGGTAAGCCGGATGGTGTCAGAAAACGAGCTGCAGAAGAGATGATAAAGACCGGCGAAGCAGCAAAGCGACTGGGGGTATCAATAGTTAATGGCTTTACGGGAAGTCCCATCTGGCATCTTGTCTATTCATTTCCTCCTATCCTTCCCGGGATGATTGAGAACGGGTACAAAGAATTCGCAAAACTCTGGAAGCCTGTTCTTGATGCATACAGAAAAATTGGCATTCGATTTGGCCTGGAAGTGCATCCAACGGAGATAGCTTTCGACATTGCCTCAGCAAAAAAAGCATTAAAGGCTCTCAATAATCATCCAGCATTCGGATTCAACTACGATCCCTCTCACCTGGGCTACCAGGGAGTCGATTATATTGAATTCATCCATACTTTCGGTGACCGTATCTTCCATGTTCATATGAAAGATGCAGGCTGGTCTGAAGCTCCTACCGAGGCAGGGGTCTTTGGAGGGCATACTGAATTTGGAACCAAAGGACGTTACTGGGATTTCAGAAGCCTGGGCCGGGGTAATGTGAATTTTGAGGATATAATCAGAGCGCTTAACAGGATTGGATACAAGGGACCTCTATCGGTTGAATGGGAAGATAGTGGTATGGATCGCGAACATGGAGCAAGGGAGGCATGCGAATTTGTGAAGGCCATTGACTTCCCCCCTTCTGACATTGCTTTTGATGCTGCATTCGAGAAATAATTAAATAAACTCTAATTCTTAATGAAACAATTTCATCTTACTTTATAAAATACCCCCTTTCGATTTCCCCCAAGGGGGAAAAGTAAAACCAACTCCTTCCCCCCTGGGGGAAGGCTGGGAAGGGGGTCAGTTATTAACTGAAAAAGATTAAGATACTTTTAAAACTATGAAAAAAATTAAATTGGGTATGATCGGAGGCGGCATCGGGGCTTTCATCGGGGATGCTCATCGCCGCGCTTCTAGAATATGCAACGACTTTGAACTTGTCGGAGGTGTCTTCGACATTGATTATAAAAAAAGTATGGAATTTGCCCTGAAGGAAGGCATTCCTGCTGAAAGGTGCTATAAAAGCGTTGATGCCCTCATTAAGGCTGAACTGGCACTTCCAAAAAAAGAAAGGATGGAGGTCGTAGCCATTGTCACACCAAATGCGCTTCATTTTCCGTTTGCAAAGAAATTCCTGAACAACGGTTTTCATCTTGTTTGCGAAAAGCCAATGACAATAACAGTAAAGGAAGCCCTGGAACTTGAGAGGCTGGTAGCAAAAAACAAGCTTACCTTTTCACTCACACACACTTACACGGGCTATCCGATGATACGCCAGATGAGAGACCTTATTGCAAAGGGAGTCCTGGGAACAATCCAGCGCATTGATGCCCAGTATTACCAGGGCTGGATCAACTCGATCATTCATGGTACCGGGAGCAGGATAACAGGTGTTTGGCGGCTTGATCCGAAACATGCCGGAGCCAGCAGCTGCATGGGCGATATCGGGGTCCATGCATTTAACCTTATCGAATATACAACAGGTCTCGAAGTAAAAGAGGTATTATCGGATCTTAACCCCGTTAAGGAGGGTATAAAGCTCGATCTTGATGGAACAGTCCTGCTCCGGTTCAGCAAAAAACTAAAAGGAGTGATCAGGTCAAGCCAGGTATGCGCAGGTGAGGAAAATAATCTTACGATAGCTGTTTACGGTTCAAAGGCGAGTCTGAAATGGAGCCAGGAGAATCCGAATTATCTTTATATGCTCAGCGATTCTGAACCAACAAAAGTGTTTAAACCGGCTCACGGATATAATTATAAAATGGCTGAGGAGGGACATACAATGCCGGCCGGACACCCGGAAGGTATTTATGAAGCTCTTGCAAATATTTATAAGGGAACTGCAAAATCGATCAGGGGTGAAAAATTCAGGCCCGGTGAGTTTCCTACTGTCCATGACGGAGTAAGAGGAATGAAATTCATTCACGCTGTTGTGAACTCTAACGTAAAAGGTAATGTATGGATAAAAGTATGATGGCTGTGAATGAACTCCAGGGCTGGCAAAAAATGCTGGCCGGATATCCGTGGTTTAATTGTGACGGGTGTTATCCCCTTCCCGCTTATTCTGAGTTTATGCCCTCTCCTCTTATGGGACGTAAACCGCTTGGCGATGTTGATCCAAGGATCTTCCATGAAGATGACCCTTCGGGATGGTGGATCTCCGAAATTGAGGAAGAATACGAGCTGAGACCAGGCATTGAGCATGCAGGAAAACAGGTTTTCAACGCGATCGTAAAGATGGGTAAAGGATTGCCTGAACATCACATCCACGGGCATGCAGGACAAAATCTTAAAGATAATCCGTACTGGCCGGATGATCTGGCATCAATGGCCGGCAAGCTTTCGCATGAGAGGTTTGTCACCCTTCTTCCCATGATGCTTTCGAGGACACAGGATGACAAGGGACGAGTGATCTGGTCGTTATTTGGCAATTCAGTTCATGACCCTGATCAAATCTTCTGGAAGAATTTCTATTCTGCCCCCGGCATTGAAAAACCGGCCGAAGAGTCAATCTCTTTTTTCGCAATTATCCTTGAAAAAGCTTACGGACTGAAAGTTTCAGGAAAAGATTCTCTTGTCGCAGAAGGATTCAGGATACTGTCTTCAGCAGATGCCAGCGCCCTTAGCTGGACAAAACCATTTCTCATAAATGAAAGTTCATCATTTGAAGGTGTAAAGTATCTTGTGACCTTCAGGGCCTTCGGTTCCCTGCCATCTGTAGTCAAAGATCTGTATCTCACAGGTCGTCTGAACCTGCTGCCGTTTCCCGGAAGCCTGGTCTTCTGGGGAATGCCCGGATACTTGAAATTGCAGAAGCAATATGCTACAGCAGGACAGATCCCACTGCTTAACATTGTTAAACGAAACAGGGGTATCGGTGGATTAAAAGTTCCGCAGTCAGGCTGGTTTCACGAAGCACGTCCCGGAAACGGTCATAGTAATATAAGTGAAGAGCTCCTGCACGATACCTTCCATCGCACAAACCGGTGGCAGCGTATTCACAGATATCAGGATGAACTAAATGAAGATGCCAAAAAGTTCAAGCTGGTAAAAGTCTTTTTCAGCACTGAACCCGAATCAATGGGTCTCTACGACAAACCGCTTGCAAGAAATGCGCAAATATGGGCCCATGATTTTGAGATGATCCTGGATGGCCCTCATTCGAATAAAAAACAGATACTCATTGCCGAGGAAAAGATACTCAGGGGCGGACTCTACGGTTACAGATTCTTCTATCCGCCCATGCGGACTGGAGAATATGATGTTTACTGGCATCGTCCGCTTATAGCCTGGCTTGACCGTGGCGATGACACTCCTGTGATATCATCTGACCTTCTGTCCGGTCACTTTGCCGGATATCACAGGGATGATAAAAGTATGGCCACCCCGGTTGAAATGTGGCCGAGATTTTATAAACGGCCAGTCTATCTTTCTGCTATGCATGACTTTGTATCAAAGAATGATCATTATGCCCATCAGACTTCTTTCAACATTATTTCGTTGTTTGAAGCCTGGAATATGCAGAAAATGAAGCCATTGTCGTGGTCTTATGCTTATCATCTGCTGAATATTTCAAAACACAAATCGTTTGACCAGTGGCTGGATGAGCTTCCTATCCATGCCATCAATCCTGAAACCGTAAGCCGGATGAGGGAAGAAATAATGAAAATTCTCGAACCTGTGAAGGATGAGAAAGATGATAAGTCACTTACTTACGGAGCAACGGCCAGCAGGGAGTTTGAGGAGAAGTGGTGGAATCAGATAAAATTCCTTGCCCATGGTGAGTTCATGAACACTGATAATGCTGATGTTACGAAGGATGATGTCACACTAAACCAGAAGCACGGGAAACAGAGAGACCTGGAAAAACTAGGTGACTATTTCATCAGCGCGCACCGTAAATCTATATCTGATGCCGGGATGGAAGGCAAGGCTTTTTGCGGTGAGCTGCCCTTCAGATGGCAGACCGATTTTGACTACTCACTTTATGGCGGATGGTCCGGCAACCAGAACGGGACCCATTATGAAAGGAATATACTTGTTGTGATCCCGGGAAAGAACCGCAAGCAGGCTGTTGTCTTTGGAGATCATTACGATACTGCATATATGGAGGATATTTTTGAAACCTCAAGGGGCGGCACAGGAGCCAGGATATCTGCAAACGGAGCTGACGACAATTACTCTGCCAGCTCTACTCTTCTTCTTGCAGCACCAATATTTTTAAAAATGGCGGCAGAAGGAAAACTCGAACGCGATATCTGGCTTATTCATCTTACCGGCGAAGAGTTTCCGTCAGACTGCATGGGGGCAAGAAATCTCTGTAAGACTCTTATTGAAAGAAATATTAAGCTGGATCCGAACAGTAATAATCCTATAAACCTTTCAGAGAGAGAGGTTGTAGGTGTCTATGTAATGGATATGATCGGCCATAACCGCGATAATGACCAGGATATTTTCCAGATATCGCCCGGGAAAAGCGCCGCATCGATGTATCTCGGATGGCAGGCTCACATTGCTAACCGGATATGGAACAGATCAGTGCACGAATGGAACAAGAGTACCGACAGGTTACACAGGAACCATGGCAAAAGAATATCAGGTATTGAAGAGATACCTGAAACAGCAAAATTCCTGCCAATAAATGGTGAGGTCAGAACTCAGTATAACCCTCACAGTTCCATCTTCAACACTGATGGCCAGATCTTTTCCGATGTCGGAATTCCGGTAGTCCTGTTTATGGAAAACTATGATATTAACCGGACCGGCTATCATGATACAAAAGATACAATGGAAAACATTGATCTTGATTTCGGGGCAGCATTTGCTTCAATAGCTATTGAGAGTGTCGCCCGGGTAGCAACAAGTACGGGAAAAGGATTTTAACGGGTTACTGTTTTTTCTTCTTCAGTAAAAAGAATACAGCAGCTCCCACGATAACAACAGCTCCTGCAATTATTCCAAAAGTAATGGCAGCGCTTTTCCCTGAACCTTTTTCAGGTGTTGTTTTATCATCCTCGGTTGCATAATAGAAAGCAGGCTTTGCCTGGGTATCCATATTAACGGTATCCTTCTGCGGTTTAGGTTGTTCCTGAGCTGAGACAAAGCTCAATCCGGTAAGTAAAAGAATCGCTGACAGAGAGATAATCATTAAAGTCTTTTTCATCATTCAGTTGTTTTATTTTAGTTAATAGATTGCACAAGTTTATCATATTTTTCAGCAATATCCGGGTTGCTTTTCCTGTAAGTATCTGCCAGCGCAATTATTGCAGGCTTGAAATCAGGTTTAATGTACAGGCAGGTTCTCAGCAACTTACGTGCCTTTTGCTTGTTCGTCTCCTCATAAAGCTTTGCCAATCCTACATAAGCATCAAAATATTTCCTGTTGACTATTATAAGTTCTTCAAAGTACTTTACAGCTCCTGCTGTGTCTTTCCTGAAAGCAGAAATATTGCCCAGGTACATTAATATTGGTTCACAGGCTGGATTTATTTCCAGTCCAGCCCTGAGAGCCGAATCAGCTTTTACAAACTCGCCTTCATTGTATAAAGCCCGTGCAAAATTATAAAAAATCATTTCATCACTCTTATCAATTTTAAGAGCTTCATTAAAATGCTGAACAGCTTCACTGCTCCTGCCCTCTTCAAGCGATTTATAACCTGAATAATCCTGCTTCGTTTTGCGTTCCAGAACTGCACATATTGGCACGCTGCCGGCATATACCGTATATATTGCATTTGATGGAGGCCAGGAACCTTTTTTCAGTTCAAAGGGGGGAATATACCGGTTTGTAATTATTGCATAATCCCAGTCATTCTGGCTTCTCTCCTCGTTTCTGCAATAAAGTGTTTTGACCGAAGGAATATTCCTGAATTGCCAGTCAACCGGGAACGTGGCAGTTACCCTGGCAGAATCGATCTTCTTTGTTTTGAAGTAGCTAATGAGCCACTTTGATGCTTCAGTCTGGCCAGTATAGTAGTAATCTGTCTCATAATTTCCAAAAGCAGCCTTCAATCCTCCGATGAACTGGTTATAATAAAGGTAAAAATAGGCCTTATTATCCTTCATGTAACGTACAGGATGGATTGCAAGAATGAACAGGGCGGCAAAAAATATCCACTTCGCCCATCTATTCTTCAAAAAATCAAAAAGGAAGCTGAAACCTGCTGCCGAGATTATAATCACTGGAGGATAAAGGAACAGGAACTGACGCCACCCGCTGTAAATATTTGATCTCTCTATTATCACAAACGTGATTGGAAACAGTATGGTAAAGACCAGGAATATCCATGTAAGAGTCTTACCATCAGAAACTATTCTCTTAATAAAGGGGATGAAGATCAGCGTCCCGGCAAGCACTATCACGGGGATTGTGATTGCCATATATTTCGGGAGATAGTACCATGGCATGAAATCCGACCATTCTGATCTCCCCTCGAATATCTCCCTGAATGTTCCCGGAAAATGAGCCATGAAATTCAATGATGCGAACACGTTTTTAATAGGAGATTGTAAAGCGAAAGGCCACAGCAGGACAGATAGGAAAAACGAAGCTCCGGCCACAAGTACTAAAATCATGAATTTTTTTATGGCACCGGACCAGTTAATATTTCCGTTGGCATAATCCCTGTAAACAAGAGAGATAAAGAAAAAAAGAAACAGGTAGCAGATCATTAAAAGTCCCCCCGCCCTTATACTTATAGTAAATGAAATACTCAGGATCAGCAGGAGAATTTCATAAAAAGGAATACGTTTATCAGAAAAAAGTATTTTAAGTGTAAAATATACACTTGTTATGTACCCGAGGGCAAAAGGGATATCCTTCAGGTTATTCTGTGCATGGCCAAGAAATGAAGGAGAAACAGCGAAAAGGAAAACAACAAGGATACTTGTCCTGTAACCCGAGAGCCAGGCAGCAAGAAGGCCGGTCATAAAAATTGCCAGCCAGCCGGCGAGGGTGCTCATTAAGTGGCGGAAGCGGAATACATCATCTATTCCGAACCACCTGATAAGTATTGTAACGACATTATCGAATGATTGTCCGTAATACTTAAGGTGGTTTACTGATGTCTGAAGTGCTGCCTGATCAGCGCCATGTGTTGCGAAGTAATTATATACGGATTCAGACTGATTGTAATGAAGGACATCATCACATGATATACCGGCATTCCTGCTCATAAGGAGCATGACAATAAGGAGAAACGCTGAACTTGCAAGGAAGATATATTTCAATCTTGTCTCTTTCATCATTTTTCCTGGCTCACGCCAAAAAATTTCCTTATAAAATAGATAGGACGGTTTTGTGATTCCTTATAACTTCTGAATATATATTCACCGAGGATCCCCAGGAAAACGAGCTGAATCGATCCCAGGAAATAAAAGCTCAGCAGGGTGGATGACCATCCCGGTACAGCGCTGCCTGCAAGCTTTGAAATAATAACATAAATGCCAGCCCCCATAAATACTATTGTTCCGAGGGTTCCAAGCAAAAGGCATACTCGTATCGGGAACCTGGAAAAAGAGAAAATAGCATCGGCAGCAAGAACAAAAAGCTTGCGGAGGTTCATCTTCGACTTACCCCTGAACCGGTCATCCCGTACGAATTCCACATCACCATGCCTGAAGCCGATAAATGATCTCAGACCAGGAAGATACCGGACTTTTTCCTTCATTGAAAGCAAGGCATCCAGGGCAATTCGTTTCATCATGGAATAATTTCCGTAATTATCCATATCCCTGATCTCTCCTATATTCTTAAAGACTGAATGAAAAAGGATTGAATAGATGATACGTCCGCCGTTTCCTTTTCTTCCGGTTCTCTTGCCGCTGATAATATCATAATCCTCTTCCGTCAGCTTCCGGTACATTACCGGGAGAAGTTCCGGGGGATCCTGAAGATCGCCATCCATCATCGCTACGATGTCGCCGCCTGCATGATCAAGCCCTGCAGTATAGGCAGCCTGGTGTCCGAAATTCTTTGAAAGGGAAAGAAGCTTTATCTTTTTATTCCCTTCCCTCCATGCAAGGATTTTTTCCGCACTCTGGTCCCTGCTGCCGTCATCGACGAAGATCACTTCGTAATCTCCTGTAAATGATTCGATAGCAGGAATAGTCCTTTTTATCAGATCATCGATCAGCTTTTCTTCGTTGAATACCGGGATTACCAGTGAAAACATAATTTTTTACAATAACTATTTTATTCTGGCTAAAGCAAAATCAACAGCATCTTTGAGTTCCGGTACAGCATCAAGCTTTTTGATTGCAGGAATGCAATATTCCGTACCCATCCAGCTCAGTTCGCGAAGCATAAGCTTCTTCGATTCGACTGTAGCATTGGTATTCTCCAGGACCTTTACCATCTTCTTTTCAATTGCCGACAGGCTCTTCTCATCACCTGCTGCTTTCCTGATGCTGTTCTGGATACAGGTATAGTATTTTGTGCTTTTTGCGATATCGTACGAAACTATTTTTTCAAATGCCTCATCCAAAGTAATCGCTTTATAATCAGCCCTTAAAACAACACCGGCAGCATTAGGGAAGTCATACGGCACTTCCTGGGTAACATTTCCGGAAGCAGCCCATTCTGCTCCCCGCTGGAGCGTTACTATAAATCCTGTGCAATGCAAAGCGGGGCTTGCGTCATCATCAGGGGCTCCAATCATTGTGGAGAATATCCTGCCCTTGCCATAATTCCTGGCAACCAGAACCGGCTCGTTCATGCCTGTCCCGGAGAATGCAGTATCAGAAAAAGCAGTTGCCAGTACCTGGGCACCTTCACCTGCAACCTTTATTCCCTGGATAAGCTCATCATCAGCATGGAGCCACCTTACCGGCAGCCCTTTTGTGACCGGATGATCGGAGATTCGTGTCCGGATTTCAAAACTGTGTCTTTTTGAGACTGTTACGGAATCAGGAGTACCGGCAACTGGATCACTCTTCGAGTCGTAAAAAACTACGCCTCCTCCATTACTGACATAATCAACCAGAGCGGCAGTTGTCTTTTCCGGCCATTTCTCACCTTCATAATCAACGACTACCAGCTTAAACTTTGAGAAATCCGGGCTGAACCCTGACATATCCTCTCCCTGCGGGGGAGTGGTCAGGATAGCTGAGGAGAACAACCCTGTCTCATCGAGAATCTCTTTCACAGCTTCAGAGCTTGTCATCCAGTTATGTTCACCCTGGCCGGTGATTATCAATGTTTTATAGACAGTTCCCTTTTTACAGGAAGTCAGAGTTCCGCACAGTACTGCTAAAACCAGGATTATAAAATATTGTTTTTTCATCATTTTGCAATTAAACGGTTGGTACACTCCAGGGTTGACGGTACGGTCTTGCCAGCAGGCGACTTGCATGCGGGTTGCCGATTATTTCTTCTTTTTCAGGGTCCCACCGGATAACCTGACCTGTCGTCATGGCTATTTCACCCAGCAGCCCCACCGAAATGGCACGATATGCAGGCTCTATCGGTGCAACAGGTTGGTTTCCTGAACGTACGCATTCAATAAAATTCATCCAGTGGTCCTCACTTTTATAGAGGTGAATTTCATTTTCACCGATAACCTCTTCGAGAATAGCGGGGTCGGATGCAGTGAGCATATTCCCCCTGTCGGTATGTATCCATCCTTTGTCGCCGTACCAGGTGGTACCCATTCCCAGCTTAAGCCGCGAGGAATTTGCAACTCTCATTTCGATGCCATTGGCATATTTGCATAGAAAATCATACTCGACCGGTACATTAAAAATACCTTCAGCAGGATAAACGCCGGTGCCGGATATTTCAACAGGACCGGTATGTTCAAGACCTGCTCCCCAGTTTGCAATATCTATATGATGACCGGCCCAGTCAGTAAGCTGACCACCTGAATAATCAAGTATCCAGCGCCAGTCCCAATGTGAAACTCCGCGATACTCTACTTTCGGTGCAGGGCCCAACCACCTCTCCCAGTTCAGTTCGGGCGGGACAGGAATTACGGGAGGGGTTCCGATTCCCTTGTTGCCATCGGGGAGACCTACCTCAATAGACTTGATCTTACCTGCTCTGCCATTGATCGCAAGTTCCGCTCCCTTTCTGAAATGAGGCTGTGAACGCTGCCAGCTTCCTGTCTGCCAGATTATATTATTTTTCTTTACAGCTGCAACAATAGTTTGCCCGTCACTGATTGTCCGGCAGATTGGTTTCTCGCCATATACATTTAACTTTTTATTTATGGCTGCAGTATAGATGATGCCATGCCAGTGGTCAGGAAGGGCAAGCGAAACTGCATCAAGTTTCTCTTTTTCAAGGAACTCCCTGAAATCCCAATATGTACGGCAATCATTGCTTTTGTTAGCTGTATCGATAGTCTCCTTGGCTTTTGCAAGGCGCACAGCATCAACATCACAAACTGCCACGAAACGAACGGCATCCTTTAGTCTCAGGAAGTCATGCATATTTGCCATGCCTTGTGAGCCGGTTCCGATCGATCCGATTACAACCCGGTCGCTGGGAGCTATTCTTCCTCCCATGCCCAGGACGGAAGAAGGAATGATTTCCGGGATAATGAAAACTCCGGCTGCAACAGCAGCTGTTCGTCTGACAAATTCTCGTCTGGTTGGTTTCTTTGACATAACAATTTATATTATTTGACCTTTAAATGCAGGTGTTACAGTGCTGATAACCGGTGTCCCGGGAACCGGGACCTCAAAAGTCATATTAACAGGACCCATCTCAATCTTCGCGGGACCGAGATCCATATCCGATTTGAATATTTCGTCCCATATTATAGCCCTTCCTGTATAGGCAGCTGTTCTACCCATTATCGCTGTAAGGGTCGAGATGGCGGTCTGTTCAGCCTCATTTACATAATTGCCTGTTCTGATGGCATATACAAGGTGCATATGTTCCTGAACATACTCAGGAATAAGGACATGATCCATCTTTTTCCCGTTTTCGTCCAGAGGGTAAGCAAATTGCCACTTAATATTGCCTTTCAGATCCCAGATAGTGTCCTTGCAGTTTGTATATCCTTCGGTTCCCATTATAAGTTCTCCCGTTCCGGAAACGCAGCTGTCGATCTGGCGACACATGCTGTGCGAGCTTACACCGTTACCATAATCAAAATCAACGCTGAAGAAGTCATACTGGTCGCCTGTAATACGCCTTGCCCTTCCTCCATAGCCGATTGCTTTTTCCGGATGTTTTCCCAGGAACCAGTTAATCACATCGATATTATGAACATGGGTATCGAGAATATGATCACCACAGAGCCAGCAGAAATTATTCCAGTTGCGGATCATGTATTCCATATCGTTCCAGCCTGGTTCGCGTTCGCGATACCAGACATGCTCCTGGTTCCAGAAGGCCTTTGCTGATGTTATTGTTCCAATAGCCCCGTTCATCACCTGCTTATAGGTTTCGATATAATCTTCCTCATGGCGCCGCTGGGTACCAGTTACAACGTTGAGCCCGATTGCCTCTGCTTTTTTTGCTGAAGTGATTATTGATCTTATCCCGACAGGGTCGACTGCGACAGGTTTTTCCATGAAGACGTGCTTATTGGTGGCCACAGCTTCAAGGAAATGTTCGGGTCTGAACCGGGGAGGCGTTGCAAGGATTACCACATCGATGTCGGGAAGTGCCATAAGCTTTTTATACCCGTCAAATCCGGTAAAGCATTTTTCGGCCGCTATTGGCAGGTTAAAAGAGTCAAATCTTGCCCTGCAGGCATCAATTTTATCCTGGAACACATCGGCCAGGGCTGCTATTTCAAGATCGGGACCGGAGCTGATAAAATTTATTGCAGCACCTGTTCCCCTGTTTCCTGCGCCAATAAGACCTGCCTTCAGTTTTTTACCTTTTGGAGCGCCTTTCAATATCGGAGGCAAACCAAGAACCTCCTTTTCAGCTTTCCTGCTGCAAGATGACAGCAGGGAACCTGCACCGGCGATTCCGATTCCGGCCATGGCAGTGTTGCCTATGAATTTTCGTCTGTTAATATTTTTCATTGCTCTAAATAATTTCAAACTAATTCAACTCTCTTCAACCACTTCAACTTAGTATAAAACCCACCCCTAACCTACCGCCAGGGCGGGAGGATTCTTCTCATTTTATTTCACAGTTGATGTATCTGGTTCGCATACAGCCCTGAATCCCACATCGATGCAATCGGAATACCACCATTTGCTTTTAGGCATCTGCGGGTCAGTGACAAGCCAGGCTTTTGTCTTTGTAAAGTCGCGAGCAGCACTTCGGAGATCCCTTGCATCGCTCTTGAATGATCCTCCTCGTATAACGTGTTCCTGTCCCGTCGGCGGTCCTATTGGATTGATGTGTAAAGAATCAGATTTATAATAGTCGGATGAATAAATGTCGGAGCAGAATTCTGCGACATTTCCTGCCATATTTTTAAGTCCAAACGGATTAGCTCTGACAAATGAAGGTTCCTCAGTTTTTGAAGGGCTGTTTACGTTATAAACTGCCATTGAAGCAATTCCGGATGTGTCAGGACCAATAAGCTTTCTGAGAAACCCCTTTGATGTGAATTTATCGGGGTTGCCGGCAAAGAAATATGGTGTTTCCGTACCTGCCCTGCAGGCGTATTCCCATTCGGCTTCAGTCGGCAGACGATATTTCTTTCCTGTAACTTTTGAGAGCCACTGGCAATAGACGCTGGCTGCATACCACGACATTGTAATGGCAGGTCGTGAAGCTTTGCCCCATCCCTGGTCGGGCGCCCCCCACGGAGGTGTTGCCCCGCTGATGGCATCAGTTTTCTTATTGGTAACAACCTGTCCCTCTGTACGCCCCTGGGAAGCTGTCGCCCTGAAGAATGCCATATATTCATCCCATGTGACTTCAGTCTTTGCAATCCAGAATTTTGAAAGAGTAACGCTCCTCACCGGTCCCTCATCTGCTTTTCGCAAAGGTTCATTATCAGGACTTCCCATTTTAAAGGTGCCGCCTGGCAGTGCCATCATTTCGAACGAGACCCTTGTGCCCGGGATCATTTCAGTAAAATTTACAAATCCCTGGGGCTTTGCCGGTTCAGAGAATGGAGGTTCCTTGGAGGTGAGAGTAACTCCGAAACTGGTATCGTGGGCATGAAGCGCACTATTCCTGTCATAGTGGCCAACATTAATATGGCAGTTCAGGCAGCTTATGGGTTCTTTGCTTGTTGTATACAGAAGGTGGGCATTCCCCCCATTTACTGAAAGAGTTACAGGGAACAGGTTCTGATGACAATCAAGACATGATTTCTCGTAGATATATCCCTTTGCATTTTCAAGAAGCTTTTTCTTCTGCCAGTCTATATCAGCGCTGTCTTTAAAAAAGTAACCATAAGCATCCTTTAATCCATGCTTTGCCTTTGCCATGAAGTACCCATGACCTTCAGAAGGCAGATGACATTCAGCGCAATGAACTATATTGCCTGTACTGTTATTATAATGCGTGGAAAGTTTCCAGCTCTGATCTGCATCAGGATGGACGTGGCATGAGATGCAATATTTGTCTGTCGATGTGTAATTAAAGGCTTTTTTGCCGGAATAAACAATAAGAATGCAACAGAGTATCCCCATAATAAAAAACCAGACCTTTGTCCTGCGGCCGACAGAAGTCTTTCTCTGATAATTATTATAATTCATGCGTCCCGGAAAGAAATCAATTAAAACTTGTTAAAGTTAATCGATTGTATTTCTCGGCAGCAATAAATCCGGAATTTTTTAAGACTTTTTAAGAATTTATCAGAACCTTTTCACATACCCATGACAGTAGGGAACTTTACCATTATTGAAGTAATAATCCTGGTGATATTTTTCAGCATCATAGAATTCTGCTGCTTTAGCAACCGCGGTAACTACTTTGTAACCTTTTGATTTAAGCAAGTCAATATTCTTTTCAGCAATTGCTTTCTGTTCATCGTTAAGATAAAAGATTTCTGAACGATATTGATCCCCGAGATCCGGACCTTGCCCTCCGGTCTGAGTTGGGTCGTGTATTTCCATGAATAGCCTCAGAAGCTTTTCGTAGGATGTTTTTGTCGGGTCGTATATTACTTTTACGGCCTCAGCATGACCGGTAGTTCCAGTGCATACGTCTTTGTATGAAGGGTTTTTCACATGCCCTCCCGTGTACCCGGATGTAACTGATATGACTCCGGGTGATTTCTGAAGAAAATATTCGACACCCCAGAAACAGCCTCCAGCAAAAATGGCTGTACCGTATCTTCCTTTTTCGACTATTGCCGGGACAAAATCGAGTGATATTGAGTTTACACAATTCCTGACATTTTTCGCGGTGAGATGTTCCCCAGTGAAAACATGACCCAGGTGGGCACCGCATGAGGCGCATGTTATTTCTGTCCGTAGTCCGTCTGGATCAGGGAATCTGTTTACGGCGCCTTTTATCTCCTCATCAAAGCTGGGCCAGCCGCAGCCTGATTCAAATTTTGACGACGAGTAATAGAGTGCAGCACCGCATTTTTTGCAAATGTAGGTTCCTTTATCAACGGTATTGGTGAACCTGCCGGTAAAAGGGATCTCAGTACCCTTATTATTAATGACGTCTGATTCTGCCTTGCTGAGAGAATTTAAAGGCAGCGATTCCTGTGAAAACGATTCTGTGGTCATGGCAGAAACTAATATTATAAGGTTAAGAAT